>Ga0308157_10003806_pt1 | contig 21143 bp, 42 predicted proteins | sample PhyBR1_FD_201035 | JGI IMG/M metagenome (GOLD analysis project Ga0308157, IMG submission 201035) | Phyllosphere microbial communities from UC Gill Tract Community Farm, Albany, California, United States - DLSLB.R1 | ecosystem: Host-associated > Plants > Phyllosphere > Unclassified | place: USA...
TCGTCTCGCTTCTGTTCATATCCGATGCTTGCTGCCTTGTCGTGCGTCCGGTTACGTAGACATGCGCGCCGAGTGCTCCCAGTTCAAGCGCGATGCCTCGTCCCGCTCCTCTTGTCGCGCCCGCGACCAATGCAATTTTGCCATTCAACGGTCTGTCATTCGTAGGCATGATTGCCACCTCTCCTGTCATCTTCGTTGTCGGGAAATGAATGTTCCGGCCGGATTGCACATTGCCCGCATTCTCAATATAAGCGATAATAGATGCTTTTATAAAATAAGGTCAATGAATCCTTTTGTGATCAAGGTTTATTTAAAATTAACGCGCTAATTCTGTCACTGAATTTAACGAAAATTTAACCGAGGTCGCCCATGAGCAAAGTGAACTTCTGAGCAGCCTCTTCTTTCAGATGTTTGGTGACGTGCATATAGATCAATCTCGTGGTCTTGTCATCACCGTGTCCCAAACGATCCATAATCACTTCCAAAGGAACGCCAGCTTCCGCTAACAAAGAAACATGAGTGTGACGGAGTGAATGGGTACTCAGGTTCTGACTTAATCCAGCTAATCTCAAAATCCTTTTCATTCTCGCACGTAGCGTCATGATGTTTTCCGGCCGTCCTGCAAACATACGATCTGGACCTATGGCAGAAACGAATTGCCCGTCGAAATAATTGGGATAACGCAGCTTGTATTCCATTTGCCGAATTTGCTTAGCTCGAAGAACTTTCATTACTCCGGGGTCCATTTTAATGGTCCGGATTGACCTGACTGTTTTCGGAGCTACAATTTCGTATGCTTCACCCGCCCCAGTTGGGTTGTAAAGAGTTTTCGTAACGGAGAGGGTATTCTCTTTGAAATCCAAAGATCCATAGTCTAAGGCGCAGTATTCTCCGGCTCTGAGTCCGCTATAAGCAATGGTATAGAAAGCTTCCGCATCTCCTTCTAACCCATGTTTTTGAGCCGTCTCGAGAAAGAGTTTTAGCTGCTCTTTTTCCAAATATTTTGGCAATTCGACCAAACCTTCTATATCAGTTACGCTTTTCTTCCGGCGCACGGGGCCGGCGCCTGTGGCAGGATTTTGTTGGAGGTATTGCTTTTCTACGGCGTAGTCAAAAATCATTTTTCCGGTTGAATGAAACCCGATCATAGTATTGTCGGATAAGGTTTCCGACGGCCCCTTTTTTTGCTTCCTGTCATTCTTTAGATTCTCCAAAGCTTCCTGATATTTCAACCTGTCTATCTTCCTGATCTGAGCAAAGCCCAGATGTTCTACCAGACGCTCGGCTTGTTCCTTTCGTAATTTAACCGTTCCAGGCTTCCCGTTTTTGGAAAATGTTTTTTTGGCAAAGCATTCGATCCACTCGTCACTCAGGTCTTTGAAAAGCATTTTTGATGGGTCCTGAAAAGAACTACCTTTTAGACCAACCAAGAATTCACTCAAGAAAGCCTCGGCTTCCTTCTTCGTTCCGAATCCACCTTTGAACTTTTGCTTCCGTTTCCCTGTAGCTGGATTGGTTCCGACATCAACCATAAAACCCCACTTGGCATTACAGCGGCAGCGCTGTTCCTTCGGGCATTTGCAGCCAGGCTTATAAACGTGTCCCTTCAAGGCATCCACCTCTCTTTTTGTTTTATTCCGTTTTGATAGAACAGACCACCTCCTCATGAACATGCGCGTAAGGCTCGATGACGAACAACGGATCTAAGCAAAGAGTGTGTTCGTCATCCAGCTCTACGAACAAGCCGTGCTTATCCTTATACCGATCAACAGCTTCTTGCAAAAAGACCTCAGCCACATCCAAATAGGCGGCGAGGTCATATCTGCCGCTTATGCGCGCGCGGTGGGCGTCCAAGAATCGGGAGAAGGGGATAATCCGGATGTGGCCCCATTGGCGCGCGCGGACTTCCTGTCGCCGGCTGTTTAGGCTGCGGCTAATTGACCGGCCGACTCCCGTATGATGATGGCCCAGTTCCTCAGCCAAAACACCTCTTTTTTCTTTTGTCGTCAGTGTTCGACGTATTCCAATGGCCGTGCCATTGATCAGACCGCGAGCGCCAGAGCGAAATTCCCGTTCGTAAACGATGAGCCCGAGCTGGAAAGATTCTTCGATAAGCTCTTCGTATAAGTTCATTCACTATCACTCCGTTTTCGTTTGTGCAGTTCGCGTAGATCGGCGAGATCTTGTTCCATGAGTTCGATTTGCTCGTCGGACATATCGTCGTTGTGAGCGGCAACGACTGTGAGGTGAGGTTTTTCATTAAGGCGGAAGTATTCCATATCAAGAACGGTATTGACTGTGTGCTTCCCTTTCTCGTCTAGTGAACGGTATTTGTCGAGTAAGGATAATTCTGCTTCGGAAACTGAATACTCGTTCTTTTCAGCAGCAGCATCCTCCCACCCCATTATGTAAGCCGGAGAACACTTCAATGCTTGCGCGAGTAGCGTTATGGTTTCGTGCTTTATGTTTTTTATCTCGCCACTTTCGTAGCGTTGGGCGGTAGCTTCTTTAACGCCTATACGATCAGCGACTTCCGATAAAGTTAACCCGAGTGAGAGGCGACGTGATTTAATTCTTTGATTTATAGTTGACATTGGTGAACCACCTTTCTACAACTAATAGTAAATCAAACTTACGCATTATGCAATAATTTTGTTGCATTTAACAAAAAAACTTACGCAATACGTATTGACGCGATTGCAAATGTGGGCTATTATCAACTTACGCAATACGTAAGCCGTAGGGGGAGGTGAAACCGATGGAGTACAAGACAGATGTCATTGCGTTAAGAAAGAAAATGATCGATCAAAACATTTCGACCATTACCGCTCTTTCAGAAGTAACAGGAATCAACAGAAACACATTGTCCAGCGTAATGAAAGGCAAAATTCAGCCTTCAGCAGAGGTGATGAGAAAACTCGTTTCAATTCTACGAATACCGCCAGAAGAAGCAGGGAAAATTTTTTTTAGCCAAGACTTACGTATTGCGTAAGTTGATTCAGGAAGGAGTTGGTTGCATTGGAAAAGGAGCGGCTTCCGGCAATGATGACGGCAGCAGACATCGCGGGTTATCTCAAGATTTCCCGCCGTCGGGTTTACGAATTTTTGCTTCTTGATCCAGAACAAGGCGGAATTCGCCATGCTCAGTTCGGTGCTTCGAAAAGGGTTGAGCGAGCGGACTTTTTTGATTGGATTGAAAAACGAAAAACGGGAGGAGTAAGCAAATGACCGAACAAAACAAAATCAGTGCAGCAAGCCTCGACCGGATTGAGGGCATTGTATTCGGATTGCATGATGTCGGGATTGACCCCGAAGCGATCGGCGGCGTAACCGCATCACTCCGGCGTATGTGGCAATGGTCTCCGCAGGCCATGCAACTGCTTGATCGCCTTGAAGCGCAATACGTAATCCCGTTTACGCTCAGCGAGCCGGAGCTGCCACAGCGGCTGCTGGACGCAATCGAGCAAGGGAAGATCACTTTGAATAAGGCGCGGGCCGGGGCCGGGCTGCCGCCATACGATCCACCAACAACAAAAATCGAATTCGAGGGGGAAGAGGAATGACTCAATTGGTGTTCATCGAAAACGGGAAGACGGTAACAGACAGCCTGACGGTGGCGGAATCTTTCGGCAAACGTCACTCTGACGTACTGCGCCGCATCATGAACTTGGAGTGCAGCGAAGAATTCAACCAACGCAATTTTGCGTCGGTTACTTACATCGACGGCAAAGGCGAGAAGCGGCCCAAATATGTGATTACGCAAGACGGTTTTTCGTTTCTCGCAATGGGATTTACAGGCCAAGAAGCCGCCCGGTTTAAGGAGTTGTACATCGCCGAGTTCAATCGTATGGCCGAGCGCATAAACCCGCCAGCTCCCGGCAGCATTCAGGCTGTATTCCAGACGGCACACGCCCTTTTGGCAGGTCAAGAATTGATTGTCGAACGGATGAATGACGTAGAGCGGCGTTTGGATGCCGAAATCACGCTGACGAGCGGACAACAGCGAACGCTTCAACAGGCGGTCGCGAAGCGGGTGTGCGGAATAGAGCCGGAAAAAGACGAACGAGGTCCGTTGTTCCGTCAACTCTACCGCGAAATCAAAGACCGCTGGCAGGTCGCCAGCTACAAAGACGTTCGGAAGATTGATTTACAGGACGCGCTCGCTTACGTGGCGGCATGGGTGCCGATCCGGCGGGAAGGGGCGTGAGGGGATGAATGAATTGCGCATTTTATCAAATTGCATGTTCTTCTTACTCTTCGAACGCCAACAACGCGTCCGCGGCCGGGAAAAGATCGCCGCTCACGCCAAACGGCAGCACGACCGATACCGCGCACAAGCCGAAGCGATGGGCTTGATGGAACGCAAATAAGGTCCCGCGCCAACGGGACCCAAAAGAAAACACCTACGGAAACAATATCACGGAAAGGCGTGAATACGCAATGCAATTCCCTCTCAGGGCAGTCCCGAAGCCGAATCACGGCCGCATTAAGCCGAAGGCAAAGGATCGGGGAAAGATCACAAAAGAAGTATACGCGACGGCATGGGTGCGATCCGGCGGCCATTGCGAGCGCTGCGGTGTCCTATTCAGCTACGAACATCCACCGGAGTGTGCGCATCTTGTCCGGCGCTGGAAGTTGCCAGAGACGACGGCTGAAGATGTGGCAATGCTCTGCGGCCCGTCCGTCAACTCCAACACCTGTCATAACGACGTGGATTACACAAAGTCCGGCCGAGCGTGGGCGGAAGCATATAGAACGGAGCTTTATCTGCGGAAGGAGAACGAGCATGAATGATCAACTGATTTTTGAAACGGGGTTCTTTCTGGGCCCGAATGAAATCTTTGACAACGAGGCGGTCAGTGTACACGAAAAACTGACCTACTTGTACCTTTGCCGCTGCGCCAATAACTCGACAGCAGCCTTTCCCAGCTACGCGACGATCGCGGCAAAATGTTCGATTAGCCGCCGGAAGGCGATCGAATGCGTGGAGCGGCTTATCGAGGAAAAACTGCTGCTGAAAACGGTCCGCCGCGGCGAAGCGAAGAACATGAGCAACCTTTACAAAATTCTACGGGTTGGTGCACCTCCTGCACTAGGTGGTGCACACGGTGCACTAGGGGTGGTGCAGGACATGCACCAGGGTGGTGCACACGGTGCACCCTATAAAGAACTAATTATAAATAACCATTCTTATAAAGAACCACATAAGAAAGAATATGTGCCTGACGGCACGACAACAGATTCCGATTTTGAAAAATGGTGGTCCATTTATCCCGAAGAACGGAAGCGAGACAAAGCGAAAGCAAAAGAAAAATGGAAGGTCGCAGCAAAGGAAATCGGGTCCGGCGAACTGCTGCGCTTGACACAGCTTTACGCCGCCGACAAGCGCGCGATCGGGAAGGATGGCAAGTTCGCCAAAATGCCGACCTCGTTCCTGAACGCTAAAACCTATTTGGACTACAAAGGAGTGGTAACCGTTGAAACCGATCAATCTGGCAGCAGCGGTTCCGGGCTTAGCCAATTTGTTATCGAGTGAGCGCCCAGAGCATGAAGTATGGGGAAGCTGCATTTTCTGTAAAGCTGAACTGGGCTATGGCGAATACGCCGTAGTCGGCCGAAAGATTTACCCGCGATTGCACTGTAAATGCGAAACGGATCTGGATCAAAAGCGTCGCGACGAGGAACAGGCGAAAAAAGACCGCGAGGAACGGCGTCGAGAAATCCTCAAGACGTTCAGCCGCCATATCATCAACGATTCGATCAAGGAAGCCGGATTCAAAAACTTTGACGTCCGGCCGGGTACCGAAAAAACGGTCGAAAAGGTCAAGAGCTTCTATCGTGAGTTTTCAAGCCGCAAACTCGGCTTGCTACTCTTCGGTACCCCTGGCAACGGAAAGAGCCACCTTGCCCGCGCGGCGCAGCGCTCGCTCGACGGTGATGGATGGGCGACACTCTTCCTCGATTGGCCGCAACTGGTCGAGATCGCGAAGGCGACGTTTAACAGGCGTCCGTCGGACGGTGAACAGCGGGCGGCGTCCGTCGACGGCATTGTCCGCGCGGCGATCAATGCGGACCTGATCGTTCTGGACGAAATCGGCGCCGGGGACCTGACCGATTGGGAATTCAAGACACTGCTTTTCCCGATCATCAACGGCCGCCAAGGCAAAAAGACGATCTACACGACGAACCTCGATCCGGACCGGTTGGAACGATGGTTCGCCCAGGATAAAAACGGCAAACCGCTGGACGAAGACGGCCGCTGCATCGACCGGATCTTGGGAAACTGCGAAATCATCAAAAATAACGGCACGAGCAAACGGCGCGAGGACGCAATGCGCCGCATACAAGAATAATGCTCCAGTGCGCGAACTGCGGCTGGACCGGTAAAGCGGCGAAGACGCTCAAGGCGACCAAACGGCTGCCAGAGCGCACCCTCTGCCCGTACTGCGGCGACGGACGGATCGCCCCGCTTCCGCGAACGGCGGAGATCGGGCGGTGTACCGGCTGCGGCGGGTCCTCATTCCGACTCTTTTACCGAAATCACGAAATGATTCGTGGGTGCAACGCCTGCCACATGGAATTGAACCTGCATACGATGAAAATCACGGAAGGGGAGAAAGATTCATGAAAGCAATCGAAGCAAATAAAATCGCGGTCGAGCTTGCCAACGCCTACAACGACATGGACGAGCAAAGCCCTGAATTCGAAATTGTAAAGGCGCGTATTCAAGCGGCGGTAAAGCTGGGGAAGTTCGAAATTAACGTAAATACAGCCCATTACGGACCGGAAGAATACGTAGCAATGGGAAACACGATGCTGGAGCTCCGCGACGAGGGTTACTCCGTCAGAGTCAAAAACGGCATGCTGTGCATCGGCTGGTCGAGATTTGAGATAGCTCCAAACGGCAAAGAGGGCGTTTGATGAAACAAATCACCACGGCCATGTGCGAAGCAGCCGAAGGCACGCGCTTTTACAGCCGGATCACCGACGCGATCCACGCCGCACAGATGCAGAATCAAGGTCACATCGTGATCGAAGCACAGGACGGTTACAACCTAACGACATTCCGCCTCCTGCTTCAAAGCAAGAAATACCACGTCGAACATTGGGAAGGCGTAGAAAACGGCCCTGAGCGGCTATACATCGGATGGTAGTCGATCGAGAATACGAACTCCGAAGGCTACGTCGTCATCTGCACGTACAGGAAAACGCTGTAAGAGCCGCAGCGACCGAGCGCAACCGATTACGCGGTAAAGGTGTGCCGGCGGCTTGGAAGGCGCGTGCTGAACGCGTATACGCCGAGGCGGTGTCCGGGCGGGATGGATTTATCAAGATGATCACTGAATTGGAGGAATCCTAAATGAGCATCCATGAACTCTATAGATATTTCAGCCACAAAAGAGCGAATATTTCCGAACTTCTGGGAAAGACGCTCTCAAAGGTAGAGCGAACTCAAGATGAAGAGGATCAAATCATTTTCACGACCGAAGAAGGAGAATGTTTCCGTATGTACCACGATCAAGATTGCTGCGAAAGCGTTGCGATCGAAAGCATTGTAGGGGAATTGGATTGGTTGGTTGGGAATCCGATTACGATGGCGGAGGAAGTTACCCAAGAAGCGGACGATAACGCAGAAAGCGCTACTTGGACATTCTACAAGTTGGCAACAATTCGCGGCTACGTCACGATCCGCTGGTATGGAGAATCGAATGGACACTACTCAGAGGAAGTTGACTTTTGCAGATTGGAGCCGAAGTCATGAGCATGCAGCAGGAGTTGCGCCGGGCAAACACCGAGTTCGAGCCTATCCATATCGCTTGCGAAGAACTCAATTTCACTTGGAGAGAACCGCAGCTCATCACATTTCGGGAAATGTGGGCAGAGGGTTGGGACGTACGAGTAATTGCGCGCCGGCTTGGAAGAAAACCCGAAGAAGTCGCCATTCTGGTGATGGATCAGGCACGCACGGGCAAGATCAAAAAGCGGCCGACCGGGATATTCGGGATATGAGCGAAAACCCGACATGCAAACATTGCGGCGCAGAAATGATCACGGAGACGCCGGCGCGCTGGACCTGCCCGGACGGGCACTCCCGAGTCGTCAACAAGCGCCGCAGCGCACGATTCGACGGACGCTTTTACCGCGAAATCGAAACCGGCCAATTGGTATTCACGGAAATGGAAGATACGGAAGGCGATATCTACTACCGCGAAGACTACCCAAACCCGCATGGAGACGAGGAAATCATGACGCGCTGGGAATTTGAGAGGAGGTTTCGGTTAGATGAGTGAAGCAACCGGATGCCCCGACTGCGGACAACTGATGGAGCAGACCGACAACCGATTCGAATGCCGGGGGTGCGGGCATAAGGGGGAGCAGGGAGCAATAGAACTGCCGGAGGAAGCGGAGCAACTGACTTTATTTTGAGGAGGACGTAGGGTGAGCAAAGAACGCGTGCCTTACACGTACGAAGAATGCGAACGGATGACGGCGCTTTACGAAGAGGATTACGCGAATCCTGTCCACGTTATCGCCGAGATCATCAACGAGGAATTTCACAACAATAAACCGGTTCGCAATCGCAAAGCCGTTTACTACGGGATAGGCCTTTATAACGACGGGAAGATCGAGGAGGATTTGAGTTAATGGGAATGATCACTGTAATCCGCATGGAGAATGGAAACAAGGAAAAAGAGCACATCGAATTCGGGAGTGTCGACTACTTGATCGGGTACGTGCATGAATCTGGCGGAAAAGCGACGATTCGAAACTTTAGCGATGAGATCCCGCCGACCCTCACGATTGAACCGAGTGTAAGCCTGGAAGAACCGTTACAGGAGCTTCGACGCATGATTCTGTTGATCGACACTGTGAAATACGAACCGAGCAAAGTTACGCTCAAAATCGTGGAAGTCGATGCTTTGATAAAGAAGATGCTGGCGTGATCGTCTGGATCGTCACGGAAGCCGGATACACCGCCACACTCGACCTAGCACAGCGCATGGGTACACCGGGAGCGCAGGAGTGGGCAGAGCGCAAACGGCCGGGAACGCCGATTGAGGAGCCTACAGCACGCTGGATTGAACTCGGTTGGGTAGAGCCTGCCGAACTGACACTATTCTGAACGGAGGACGCAAGATGAACATTTACGAAATTTCGTATCCCGGCGTACTGGACGAATACCCTGATTATTCGGTGATCCGGACGGCAGAGACCGCAGGCAAAGCGAAATACGAAGAATACCAAAGCTGGGATGATGCTGGCGGGGAAACGACTTTCACCGAGTACCTGCGAATGATCAAAGTAAAAAAGATCGGAACCTCCATTCCTGGACCCGATCCGGTACCGGAAGAGATCCAGCAGCGGATTGATAACGTGAATGCCCTCATCAGAGAGATCGGAAACCGAGGCCGTCGATTCTTTTACAGCAAGAAGCATAACCGATACATCAAACTGTTCTGGGCGGACGGTCGAATCTGGCTGACGCAAGAGTCCCGCGGACGCTTGGTTGTCTTAGATAAAGCCATTCCGGACCAGCACCGTCATTTCATGCATGGCGGCACGCTCTGGGGTCTAATGTGCGATTTCCGAGACTACATCAACGATGAAGGCGCAAACGGAAAGAACGGGTACGGTGGACTGAATAGCCCGCACTGGGGTTATCCCGAGGAAGACATGGAAGCGATCCGAGAGAAGGCACGGGAGCTGGGGTATCTGAAAGTTTTGGTTGGCTGACACTATTTTAAGAGGAGCGGATAAACATGGATGAAGAGAAAAAGGATCAATTAGGCGAATTTATTTCGAAGCTTGACACGGCTAGCGGAATGCTCTTGATGCCGGCGATGAAAGATCCGCTTGTACGCCAAGCGATGGAATTGATCACTGATGTATCTTTCAATCTTGGAGCTTTTATTAACGAAGACAAATGATCGGCCGCGCCCTCATGGCCTTACCCGCAGTCCTGATCACCCTCGTGGTGATCGGGCTGGCGGGATACGGGCTGCTGACGCTGGTACGGATGATCACACAATAAAGGAGACGATAAAAGATGAACAGAGAAGAAAAGCAAGCGGTGTTGGACGTGCTGAACAGTTTCGAAGTACAAGATAGCCAAGGCGGGGAAGAGTGCTTCATTTTGGTGGAAAGCAGCGAGGAAAACCTTTCGGCGCTCGAAAAAGTCGGAGTTCCGCGAGAAGTTGCTTTGGGATATGGCGACGAAGACATGTTTTGCATTGCCGCAGTAGCATTCGATTTGGGGGTCGCGGATGTCTGGAGAGCGAATGAAGGGTTACAGATGTATTCCGAAGATGGCGTGCCATTCCCGTTGCAGCCCGAGCGCGAAGGGCAATGGTTCCTTGAATACAAATTCCTCGAAGAAGTCGTCGAGCGTTCCGCTACCCCGATTTCGATGGAGCAAGCCCAGGACGCTTTAATGTCTGCGTGTGAGCTGTTGAAAATTCGCCAAGGATAAACCAACACGCCCGGCTCCGGTCGGGCAAAGGAGGGATAGCGTGGACGACGTGAGGAAGATAATCGCCGGGCTCGGAATGACGCCTACAGATACGGCGGTAGTTGAGGAGTTCTATCGTCATTCGATCGCTATGCAAAAACTGGACGAATCAAAAAGCAAGCTTGAAGAGGATTCGCGCGGATTGAGAGAAATGTTCGAGATTTTCGAAACGACGCCATTGAAGGAAAACCGGGCATCTCGGCGACGGGAGAAGTTCGGAAAGAATCGCAAATAGCCTTCGGGCATATAAGGAGCGTGGGACGGATGCTGAAAGCTGGAGATAAAGTTCGGCATAAAACGGAAAATGGTCACGGCACAGGGGAAGTAAAAGCTGCATACCGTACTGGCGTAGTTGTCGTGCTTTGGCCGGACTGGGTAGGTTGGAACGGCATGACAGAAGAAGAAGCAACCGGAGCATACTATGCGGAGAATCTGGTGCCGGTAGGGGAGGAAACAGAGGAATGAGCCAGCCAAAGGACGATGCAGAAAACTACGCCGAAATCCTAGGGTATGCAGAACAACAGCGATTCCAGGTCCCGGGAATGAGCCAAGAGAGAACAGAGCAGCGGGCCATGACGGAAATCCGCGAAGCCTTCTACCGGATGATTAAGGGGGAACACAGCCTGCACGTCCCGCCACAGCCGGACGACGAGGATTTCGTGATCGGCGCGGCACTGGACGAACTGGAAGCGGCACGCGGTGAAATCGACCGCCTGAACGCCGTAATCACTGACCTGCTGGAGGACATGAAGAAGATCGCTGCGCCTTATCCCGGCGTATCATCGCCGCCTGCACTGGAAAGAAGATTGATTGCGGTAAAGGCGCTGCAAAGAAACGGGGTGGAGTTGTGAGCCAAGAGAGAACAGAGAGGGACCAAGCGATCCTTCGGCAAATGAGATACGAGCAAGAAAAGGGCTACACTCTCGCCGGAGAAATGGAGGCAGGGCTTCGGGAAATCGACCGCCTGAACTCCGTAATCACCGACACCCAACACGAACGCGATTCGATGTGTCGATTGGTTGAGGATAAGGACCACGAAATCCGCTACCTGACGGTGAAGGTGCAGGAGCGGGATAAGGAGATCGAACGCCTCAAAGCCGAAGCAGAATCTGCCCTTAAATGGGGACAAGAACAACGAGACAACGCCAAAGCACTCAAACAAGCCTGGTACGACGCGCTGCCAACAGGAGACGCGGAAGCTACGGCGGAGAATATGCGGGCTGAGATCGAGCGGCTGCGGGCGGGCATAACGGCGGCAATCGAAAAATCGGATTGGGCAGAGTCGGACGATAACGAGTTTCCGAGGTTGGGATACTTGCAGGTCAAAGACATCCTCCGGGCAGCTCTGAAAGGAGCGGAATAAACCATGGGCAAGACAAACTGGAAAAACTACGAAATCGTTCGGCGCCTCATCGGTGGCGAGCTGGCAATCGGCAGACGTAACGCTGCCGGCGAGATTACGGATATGAGCCATGATGTGACGAAGCAGGCCGTGTACGGAGTCGCTGCTTATCTCAGCGGTAAGCAGGGTGAGCCAGGGAAATGCGTCGAGGCCAAGCTTGAAGATGGCAGTCGATTGGTCTGGTATCCAGCGGAAGGAGAGAAGACGGATGAACAAACAATCAGCAGCCGCATTTCGTGAACGAGTCCGCGAGATCGAAGCCCGCGCCGCCGGCAACGCGCACGTTACGTTATGGACGCCGGAACAAATCGACGAGCACCTGGCGAGGATCGGCCCCGATAAGAACTGGGACAAATTCCACAAACCTCGCCGGGATCTCGCTATCACAGCCCAAAGACAAAAGCTTAACGGACAATACTATAAACAGGGGGAGTCGTGGTAAACAATGACGGGAATCGAACGCCTGAGCAAATACCGAGAACACCTCGCCCGAATCCGAGTGCTTTCGACGTACAGCGTCGGCAGCGGAATCACGCTATCCCGGATCAGCGAGACCGACGAACTGAAGCAACTCCATGAACGCCTGCGCCCACAGCGAACCTACATGTACCTCTCTCAACGTGAGCAAGAGTTGGAAGCCGTGGCGCACGCAAAGCTCGGCCGTTACCCAGCCGGAACACGGGCCCAGCTGCAAGAAGTGACCAAAGCCCTTACGGAAGCGATCGAAGAAGGCGGCGACGAAGAAGAGATCAAACACTTGGAGAGTCTGCGCCGTGCGGTGAAACGAGTATCCAAAGCCCGCGAGGGAGAAATGAGGGAAGTGGACAAGGTCATCAACAACCTGGCCGAACTCCAAGACCTACAAGCCGAAGTGAACCGGCTGGACATGATCCTCTCCCAACTCGAAACGTATGCGCCGCAAGCCGTCAAGCTTCTGCGTATTCATTACATCGAAGGCAAGACTCCGGACGAGTCAGCCGAATCGCTGGGGATCGTACGTCAGACCTTCTATACTTGGCGCAAAGAGGCGGTTCAGGCATTCAATAATCTGGCTGTTTGAACCCGGCGACAAACGCGCGACAAATCAGTTACAGCACAACGACAAACGCGTGACACAAACACCAGTTCGTCCGTGCTAAACTGGTAATGTGCCACAGATGGCAATAGCGATACGCTGATTACGTCCACACCCGTTCGTGCGGCGTGTCGCTTCAACTTCATTCACCCATACCTTTTTATTGAGTCGCCTAACCGGGCGGCTCTTTTATTATGCCGAAAGGAGCTGGCGCATGAACGATCTATCGAAAGAGTTCAACGTTCGAATCAAAGACGGGAGCAAGGCGGTAGCTGACGCGCTTGTTCATCTGTTCACTCCGCAAAGCGTAGAAGATCAAGGCGCTGTCGATTCTGTTTTGGAAAGGCTGGACGCTATCGCTGATCCGATGCTCAGGCTTCAGATTGGCGTTACATTGTTCGGCACGCAATGGGAACACCGGCAATGAAGATGATCGAAGCTCAGCATATTACCGACGATCAAACAGCAAGGCTCGCGCTCGGGCAGAACGAGCGGAAGCTGCTCGACCATCTGCGGCAGCCGCGGCGATCGAAGGACATCGATAGCGTGCGTGCGGCGCTGGGTATGAGCAAGATGCAATACGCTCGCGCGTGGCGTTCACTACGCTCGAAGCTCGGGAGGATTGAATAATGAAATACGCAGATCCATTCTACAAATCGCAGAAGTGGAAACGAAAGCGGCTGACGGTCCTGCGGCGGGATGAATACATGTGCCAAGAAAGCAAAAGGTACGGTAAGACCGAACCGGCTACGACGGTGCACCACATCTACCCACGCGAGCTTTACCCGGAGATCGAGCTGGAGTCGTGGAACCTCCTGAGCCTCTGCGATCGGCAGCACAACGCCATGCACGACCGCGAGAGTCACGAGGTCACGGCGCTGGGCTGGGAGTGGCAGGAGCGAAGAAGATTTGAGTTCGAAAGCTTTTATTCTGCCGGAAATCCGGCCGAAGCCTGAACCCCCCCACCAAAATTTTCTGAAAAATATTTGCCGGGGGACCGGCAGGGGGAAGTTTTTCCAATAGAGCGTATCCCCGAAATTTTTTTTCGGCGCATAAAATACCATAAAATAGGAGGTTTTGTTGATGGCGAGAGCGCCGACTGTAGAGACGATCAAAGCGGCAACCATAAAGGCGATGAAGGAGCTGAAAGTCCATAAACCGCAGTACAACAGGCTTATCACCATTTATGCCGAGCTCGTCCATCAATATAATACCCTCACGATCAAGTGGGAAGAAGATGATTACCAGTACGAAGTTTACACGGATCAAGGTGGCAGCAAAAAAGCGCCTATTGTCGCGACACTGGAATCGCTTCGCAAGGACATCTTGGCATACTCGGACCGTCTTTGCCTGAATCCGAAAGCGATCGAGAGTGTGACGATCGAAACGGAAAAGAAATCTGCTTTGGCCGAGGCTTTGAGTGGCTTTGGTAAAAAGTAAACGCGAAATAACTGAGTTCCCCAACTACGCAATCGTATTCGAGTATGCGCGGTCGATCGTCGATGGCGAGAAACCTGCGAGTAAGGAACTCATCCAAGCATGCGAACGATTCTTCCGTGATTTAGAAAACGAAGCCCTTTTTGATTTCAGGGGCGATGAAGCGGAATTTGTGATCGGCATCATTGAACGAACCTTCGTTCATCAGGAAGGCGAAAGGCTCGATGGCACGCCGTTGCCAGGCGAGCCTTTTTTATTGGAACCGTGGCAGAAGTTCATCATTTACAATCTGCTCTGCTTCTACGAGAAGGGAACAAAGATCAGACGGTACAAAGAAGCCTTAATCTTCGTTCCTCGGAAAAACGGGAAGACGCCGTTTGCGGGCGCGTTATCTTGGGGGCTTGCGCTGCTGAATCGAAAGTCGAGTTCGAGGCTTTATATCGTCGGCGCTTCGCTGGAGCAATCGCTGCAAAGTTTCAACTTCATCAACTACAACATCAAGCAGATGGGTGAAGAAGAGACGTTCCGGATCTTGGATAACAACCAGGAACACAGCATCAGCGGCGATCTGGGAGACGGAACGCTTTACATCAAAGCCTTGGCGGCGAATCCAGACCGGCATGACTCGCTCAAATGTAATATCGCGATCGCGGACGAAATACACGCCTATAAAACGCCGAAGCAATACAACATCATCAAAGAAGCGATGAAGGCTTATTCCAATAAGTTGATGATCGGCATCACGACGGCCGGCGACAACATGAACTCGTTCTGCTACCAGCGCCTCGTTTATTGCAAAAAGGTGCTCGATCAAACGGTGAAGGACGACACGTATTTCATTTTCATTTGTAAAGCGGACGAGCATCCAGAAACCGGAGAGGTCGACTACACCGATCCGGTCCAACACCAAAAGGCGAACCCGAATTACGGCGTCAGCATTCGACCACTCGACATGATCAACGAAGCGGTGCAGGCGCAGAACGATCCGCAGCAACGGAAAGACTTTTACGCCAAGTCCCTGAACGTCTACACGGCGGCCATGCGGGCTTATTTCAACGTGGACGAGTTCAAAGCGAGCGACCGCAAGCACAACTGGAAGCTTGAGGAGTTGGCGAAGCTGCCGATCGATTGGTTCGGCGGCGCCGACCTTTCGAAAATGCACGACCTCACGGCTGCTGCGCTTTACGGGACTCACAACGGAGTAGATATCGCCATCACTCACGCTTGGTTCCCGGTCGTCGCGGCAACGCGCAAAGCCGAGGAGGACAATATTCCGTTATTCGGGTGGAAAGACGACGGCTGGCTGACCATGAGCAATGCGCCAGTTGCGAACCATGATGAGGTAATCGCTTGGTTCAAGATGATGAAAACGGCCGGGTTCAAGATCAAGCAGATCGGTCACGACCGAAAATTTGCACGCGAGTTCTTTTTGGGAATGAAGAAAGCCGGGTTCAACATAATCGATCAGCCTCAATACTTCTACAAAAAAAGCGAAGGCTTCCGAAGGATTGAGCAGAAGGCGAAGGAAGGAAATCTTTACTACCTGCATAGCAGCGCTTTTGAATACTGCGTACAGAACGTGAAAGCCATTGAAAAGACGGATGACATGATTCAATTCGAAAAGGTTATGCCTACTCAGCGCATCGACCTTTTCGACGCAGCAGTGTTTGCGGCTGTGAGGAAACTCGAAAGCCTTGAGAAATCTTCGTCTGCATCGAGCTGGCTGAAAGGGTGAGAGAATGAGTAAGAAGCGAAAAGGAAACAAGACGCAGACGCGCGCCGCGCCGACAACGGCGCTCGGTTATTTTTTGACCGACACAGCGTACGAGACTTTGGCGGCGCACGGATATAAAAAGCTTTGGGATAACCCTGAAGTGAAAATGGCGGCGCATAAGATCGCGAATCTGGTCAGCAGCATGACCATCCACCTGATGCAGAACACGGCGAATGGTGATGTTCGGGTCCGGAACGCGCTCAGCCGGAAAATCGACATCAACCCATATAGCTTGATGACGCGCAAGGCGTGGGTCTACAACATTGTGTACACCATGCTGTTACCGGGAAGCGGCAACTCGGTCGTTTATCCGACGCTCACCAGTGAAGGGTTGATCGACGAATTGCAGCCGCTCAAACCGTCGGCCGTCAAGTTTGAGGACACACCCCGCGGGTACCGCGTATGCTACGGAACCAAGCAGTATGATCACGACGAGTTACTGCACTTCACAATCAACCCGGACCCGGAACGGCCGTGGATCGGCACTGGCTATAAAGTCCCGCTTCAAGACGTTCTCGACAATTTGAAGCAGGCGGCCAAAACGAAAAAAGGATTCATGTCGGACAAATGGAAACCGAGCGTTATTGTCTCGGTCGACGCAATGACCGAGGAGCTTTCCAGTCCAGAAGGCCGAGACGGGATTTTGAACAAGTACGTTTCGGAAACCGAAGGCGGAAAGCCGTGGATTGTGCCGGCGGAATTCATCAAGGTTGACCAGATTAAGCCTTTAAGTCTCAACGACCTCGCTATCAACGAGGCCGTCCAAATTGACAAACGAACGGTGGCCGCGATCTTCGACGTGCCGCCGTTTTTTGTTGGCGTCGGAAGTTACAACAAAGACGAATACAACAATTTTATCGATACGACAATCCTGCCGCTGGCCCGGTCGATTGAGCAGGAACTGACACGAAAGTTGTTATACGCCGAGGATCTGTATTTCCGGTTTAACGCCCGCGCTCTGTACGCCTACAGCCTGAAAGACTTGGCCGACATCGGCGGGAACATGTACGTGCGCGGAATCATGACCGGCAATCAGGTTCGGGATTGGCTGAGTATGTCGCCGATGGAAGGGCTGGACGAGCGAGTAATCCTGGAAAACTACATTCCGGCCGGCATGATTGCAGATCAGAACAAGTTGAACCCCGGGGGAGGTGAGATGGATGGATAGAGAGGAACGTCAGACGCGAGTTCTCAAAACGGAGCTAAAGACGCGGGCGGAAGAGAACGGAGAAAAAGTCATTGACGGGTACTGGGCTGTTTTCAATACACAAACAGAGCTTTGGCCTGGCGCTTTCGAAGTTCTCGCACCGGAAGCCTTTAATGAAACGTTGGGAAATGACGTGCGGGCACTGATCGATCACAAGTCGCGCCTAGTTCTCGGGAGAAATAAATCCGGTACGCTGGAATTAAAGGTCGATTCCCACGGGCTTTGGGGTTCGGTTCGGATCAATCCGGCAGATAGCGACGCCGTGAATCTGTACGAACGCGTCAAGCGCCGAGATGTCGACCAGTGCTCGTTCGGCTTTAATATTTTGGCCGAGGAAGTCGATTTTCGCGATGACGGCACGGTCTTGTGGCGGATTACGAAAGTCGACCTGCACGAAGTATCCGTTTGTACCTTCCCGCAGTATGTGGAAACCGGCGTGCAGGCGCGACATCGAGAGTACGAACAGCACCAAACCCGCAAGCTTCAGCAGCGGAAAAACGAACTGAAAGCGAGGATCAAAAAATGACACTGAAACAATTGGTAATCAGGAAGAAAATTGAGCAGCGGCAATCTACACTCGCGGAGTTGATGATCCGTGAGGAAGGTCTGCAAGAACGCTCCAAAAATTTGGAGACGGCGATCGAGGAAGCGAAGAGTGAAGAAGAACTCGCAACCGTCGAGGAAGAACACAAGGCGATTGAAAACGAGCAGACGGAGATTGACGGCAGAAAGAGCGCGCTTGAAACCGAGATCGCACAGCTCGAAGGCGAACTTGACGGTTTGAACAACGCCGCTCCGCCGAATAATCCAACGCCAGCACCTGCTCCGCAAGACAACGAAAGATCCAGAACCCAAGGAGGCGAAACGAGAATGAGAGGCAATAAACACGAGACGCGGGCACAAATGAGACAAAGACTTGATCAGCCGGAAGTCCGCGAGTTCTATAGCACACTCACGACCGCAGTCAAAGAAAAACGCGCGCTCAGCAATACAGAAGTGGTTATTCCGGAAGCGGTTATCAACATGATCCAGACTCGCATGGGCGACTACTCCAATCTTTACGCCGAAGTACAAGTTGTGCCGCTGACTGGCGATGCGCGTATCATCATGGACGGCGCAATCCCGGAAGCGATCTGGGTTGAAATGTGTGACCCGGTTCAGGAGCTGGCCGGCGCATTCAGCCAAACCGAACTGGACGGCTGGAAAGTAGGCGGATTTATTCCGGTCTGCAATGCAGTACTGGAAGACTCCATGATCAACCTGGCCGAATTCGTTGAAAGCCGCCTGGCAATGGCGATCGCTAAGGCCATCGACCATGCGATTCTGACCGGCACGGGCGCTACCGGCAAACAGCCGCTCGGCATCATCACCGCTTTGGCTGACGACGCCACTCGGAACGTCACGAGCGACGGCACACTGGCGAATATCGTTGCGCAAATGCCGCTGATTGACGACGGCCAGGACGGACCGGCTATCGGCGAAGTGATTGCGGTCATGAAGCGCGGAACTTATTATTCCCGCATCGCTCCGCAAACGTTCCTACCGACGGCAGACGGACGCTTGGTGATCCAGACCGCAACTGCGCCGCGGCTGCCGGACGGCACGCGCGTTGTGTTCTCGCAATATACGCCGGACGACACTATCGTTATGGGCGACTTTAAGAAGTACCTGCTCGGCGAGCGCCGCGGCGTTCAGATCACAAGCTCGACCGAAGTTCGCTTCATCCAAGATCAGACAGTATTCAAAGGAACGGCCCGTTACGACGGCAAGCCGATCTACAACGATTACTTCGTAGTAATCACGCTGACTGCCGCGGAACCTGCCGCGGAACCTGCCGGCGCCTAATCCATAAACCGAAAGGGAGATGATCCAGCATGCCTTACGTAGTTATTCGTGAATTCACCGACCTGGAAGACGACAATCACATTTACCGCCCTTGGGACGAATACCCTCGCGCCGGGAAAAGAGTCAAAAAGGCTCGAATTGAAGAGCTTTCCGGTTCCGAAAACAAGCGCGGTGAGCCGTTGATCGAACTCGTATCCGACGAAGAAATGCAGGACTTGTAATCATGGACATTACAGTGATTCTCGGGCTGGTTAAAGAACGGCTGGGCATCCGGACGGCAGTACGGGATCAATACCTCGAAGTCATCGCGAAATCGGTCGTTACGGAGCTGGAGGACGAGAAGGGGTTGGTGCTGGATGCGGCCAACTCCTATCACCTTATGTTCTGTGTGGATTATGCGGCTTGGCGGTACCAGAGCCGGGACGAGTCCGGAGCGATGCCGCGGAACCTGCAATTTCGTCTGCACAACCTGATGATCCACGCCGGAAAGCCTGCGCCTGAACCATCGGCAGGTGCGCCGCCATGAGCTATGACCACGAGCTGACCCTTATCGGCACACGCTACGAGGACGATGGATACGGCGGCCAGACGCCGGTGGAGACAGAGACCGCCGTTCTATGCGAGGAACTGTCCGTCGGCCGGAGCGAGTTCTACAGCGCGGCTCAGACGGGACTTCGGCCGGACATCCTATTTCGCATCCACCGCTTCGAGTACGCGGACCAGCGGTTGGTCCGGTATGAAGATGGTGTTCGATACCGCGTACTCCGTGCGTACGCGACCGGCACTGAAGAAATCGAGCTGACTTGCGAAAGGGCTGAGGGCGATGGTTGATGTAAGACCGGATCGCTTGGTTGGCGAAATCGTCAATGCAATCCAAAACTACACCGACGCCGTGGGCGCGGCGATCGCTGTTGAGGTCAAAGAGACAGCGGATGCCGTGATCAAGGACGCCAGGGAACACTCCCCCGTTCGCACAGGGGCCTACAAGCGCGGATGGACAAAGAAGACGCAACGGGCGCCAGGCATGGCGAAATACACCGTCTGGAACAAAAAACGTTACCGATTGACGCACCTGCTTGAATTCGGACATGCCAAGCGTGGCGGCGGACGAGTTCAAGGTCATCCGCATCTAGGTCCGGCCTATCAGCGGCACGGGGCGACGATGCCGGATCGTATTAAACGGATCATCCGAAACGGAGGATGAGACTTTGAATCAAAAAGAACTGCATACGTTGCTGAAGGCTATCGGGTACCCGGTGGCCTTTTTTGCGTTTGAAAATCCGCCAGCACTGCCATATCTGGTCTACCTGGACACTACATCGGGTGACCTCATGGCTGACAACCGGAATTATGTTGGCGTGACGCCTTGGCAAGTCGAACTATACACGGCAATCAATATGCCGACCGGCGAAAGGTTGGCGGCCGAACGTCGAGTTGAAGGCGCGCTCAGCGAGGCCGAGTTGCCTTACGTGCGCAGCCGGCAGCGTATCGACGCGGAAAAAATGTATCAAACGCTCTACATCATTCAAACAATTGGAGGCTGATTTTAGTGGCTGAGAATAAAGTAACCTTTGGTCTTCAAGACCTGCATATCGCACCATGGACGGCGGCTTCGACATCGACGGCACCGGCGTACGAAACACCGATCCCGGTTCCGGGCGCAGTTCGGTTCACTCCGACGACCGTCGGCGATACGACCAATTTCTATGCGGACAATCGAGCTTACTTCACGGTAACGACGAACAACGGATACACTTTCGAAATCGAAATCGCTAAGCTGCCGGACGCGCTGGCTGCGGAATTGCTCGGCTGGGAAATCGACGAAAACGGTGCGCTGGTCGAAACGACGGACGGCATCGCGAAGCACTTCGCCCTGATGGCTCAGGTGCAAGG
>Ga0308157_10003808_pt1 | contig 21133 bp, 19 predicted proteins | sample PhyBR1_FD_201035 | JGI IMG/M metagenome (GOLD analysis project Ga0308157, IMG submission 201035) | Phyllosphere microbial communities from UC Gill Tract Community Farm, Albany, California, United States - DLSLB.R1 | ecosystem: Host-associated > Plants > Phyllosphere > Unclassified | place: USA...
GCTGATCCTGCACGGCCGCTATGTCTGCAAGGCGCGCACCCCCGAATGCTGGCGCTGCCTCGTCGCGGACCTGTGCGCGTTCAAGCCCAAGACCCCGCCGCCCAAGCTCGCCGCCAAGATCGGCACGGCCAAGAAAATGGCTGGCGCACCCGACTAGGCTTTGCTACGCGCACGCCTCAGGCACCCGTAGCTCAGCTGGATAGAGCGCTGCCCTCCGAAGGCAGAGGCCACTGGTTCGAATCCAGTCGGGTGCACCAAGATTCCAGACAGTTACAGCCGCTCCGTTTGGCCCGTATGGAACGGGTATGGAAAATGGCGTTTGGCCGAAGCGAAACTCCACCGGACAGGCGACGATCCAATAGGGTCAGATCGTCAGCCCGAGTTGTGGATAGCGGCCTCTACGGGCGGCGATCGTCGGAACTAGACGATCGTCCAGATGATGGGGCAGAAGACCTACCACGCTCTCTGGTGGGCTATGGCTTGACCATTTTCGGAGCTCATATTGCACTGGCGGGCACTCGTGCAGACGGAGTGACGGCCGCTCGAGCGTATTGGGCACTGCCGCTGCGACAATAAACTTAGGGCTTCATCGGTCGGCTCCACTAAACACTGCAGACTAGTCGGGCACCAGGGAAACTCTCGGGGGCGGGCCGATTTTCTGCCTGAGGGTCTCAGGCCTCAGCCATCGCCAACACCGCGTTGAGCAGGACCTTTACTGCCGCGGCGGCGGGACCCTTAACGAACATGCCGCATTCGAGGCTGGTCGACTTAGACGGGCGCAACAGGTTCGCCGATCCCAAGTAGGCTGTAACACCGTCCGTCAGGATGATCTTGGCGTGGAACGTCTCGCTGGCAAGACTGGCGCCACCATAGTCGATGATACGGGTCGCCGCGGCCTCCGCGCGGCGACCGGCGCTGCTGCACGCCAACAGCTGAGATGCGTCGCGCAGCACAAACAAGCGCTCTGATGCACAGGTGACGTAATGATTCAGGATCGCCCGGCCGACGACGGGGATCGTGGTCGTTGACTTGAAGAAAGCCTCGGGCACCGGATCGGTGCCGCGCGCGTGGGTCTGGATGCCGACGACGTTCTTGAGGCCGCGCAGGTTCGGTGCGGTGCCGTCGCCGATCAGGCACTGGCCGCCGAACTCTGGCGGACGTCGAAGGTCAGCCGGCCGTTCACATAGCCCTGCATCCTCGGGACGCCCTCGAGCTCCTTGTGGTAATCGGTAGGCTGTCGATGATGTTGCGGACGCCTGAAGTCTTGTCCGTGAAGGCGAAGTTCAATTCGGCGTAGAATGCGCCTTGCGCGCGCTCCGCAGCGCCGTGGACGCGCGTGGTTTCCTCTACGTATCTGATCGCGGGCTGACCGGTGCAATCGATCGGGATGATGTCGCGCAGCGGGATCGGCCGCAACGCCGACCCGACGAAGCTGACAGCCGGCAGCCGGCAGCCGGCGCATAGCCGGCGCATAGCCGGCGGTCGTCTACATCAGCGTCTTCGAGTCAATCGTCTCGAACGCCGCGCCCTTGGCGAGCATGTCGGTCAGCCACAGCTCGTCGAGATTGACGATGATGCCGCCGCGCGGGCCGCCCTGCGACCGGGTCTTGAAGCTCTCGGTGTCGGCAATCATCTGGCTGACCGTATTAGTCGACGCGGTCAGCAGATCGGATTGGCGCCCGGTATTGGCTGGCGGCGCAGATCCTTTTCGCGGTCCGCATGATCCTTGGCGGCGTGCTCCGCGGCCTCTAGCGTCTCGGCATGCAGGGCGAGCTTGTCGAGCTTTCCGCTCATCGCCTTGACCTTCTCGACTACCGCGATCGAGCCCTTCCATGCGCGCTGAGGCAAGTCACCTCGTAAAGTCATAGCCAGCCTGGGACTTGGCCTTGGTGAACACCGCGTCGGCGCGTCCTGGTTGACGCCGAGCGCCTCGCTCGCTCCGTCAACGTCAACGAAGCAACCGACATGTCCTGCACCCCGAAGAAATCCGACCGGCTCGAAGGGCGGAGCCCAAGAGGACATATGGCAAAGCGGGGATGGACCATCGCCACGGACGCGGGTGCGGCAAAGACGGTTCCCACCCGAGAACGAGATTGCATGATGCCGCTGTTTGGTCTCGGATCGTACGGCAAACCGAAACGCCGATACTCCGGACTGGCGCAGACGGTCCTGCCCGCCCAAGATGGCTTGGGGATCGGTCTTTGGGGGATGGACTCGCGTGAGCACTGTTGAATTTACTTTGGACGCAGAACGGGGTGGCTGGAAGCAATTTACAGACTTGGCCGAAGCGATTCTTTGGGCGCAGCAGCAGAGCCAGGCATGGGAGAAGGCCTTTGGTAACATCGCGCGCGGGCATTCAAACAATCCACTGACGACCGTCACGGGTCGCTGGCGCATGGTTGCAGATGAACTTCAGGCCGCTCGAAGGCAGAAAAGTCCTGTCACCCTTACATACCCAGACGAGCCCGGGCTAGTTGTAGATCAGTCCCCTGTGTTCAATGCTCTTGCATGGGTAGCAGGAGTGCTGCCAGCGGATGGAACACTTGCAGCGGCTATGGGGGCCGGTCTCGGCGGAACGATAAACTGGAACGATTTGCAGCAATCAAATGGTGTTTTCCTGTACGAGCGGGCATTGCAGCGCGTCATGGCATTCAATGGCCAGGACGAAGCTTCCCAGCTACATGCGGAAGCTGCGCGCATCGAACAATGCATTGCGCTTGCGCGGGAAAGCACGGTCAAGATCGAAGAGCAGATCGCACAGATCACCAGCGCGGCGAACCATACCGAGGCTAGCAGCCGAGCACGGCTTGCAGAGCTGGAGGCAGCCTTAGGCAGCACGGAATTCAGTGCTAACGCGCGTATTGCGGATATCGATCAGCAGCTGAACAGCCTCTCGCAAGAGGCCGGAACCACAATCGACGATCTGACGAAAAGTTCGAAGGAGACGATCGACAACTGGTTCGATGCCTTTAAGGAGCAGCGCCAGCTCGAGGCGCCGATCAAGCTTTGGGAAGGGCGAGCGGCGTCGCATGAGGCTATGCTCAAGACTCGCCAGAAGTGGATGATCGGTGTCGGTATAGTCGGATTACTGCTAGCGGCAGGGGTGGCTCTAGGTGCGTTCGAGGGCGCTAGACACCTGTTCTATGACGCGGTGATCAAGCCAATCAAAGGCAGCCAGCCGCGCGCCGATGGGATGCGTGCGTCGTTCCATTTCGAACTGCTTTTCGCATCGGCGGCGACGCTGCTGTATCTGACTATGTATCTCTGGACCATGAAGCTGCTCGTACGGCTGTTTACGACCGAGCATCATCTGGCGCTTGACGCGCGGGGTCGAGCCGCGCTTACCGAAACCTATATATCGTTCAGGAAGGAAGGCGCCGCAACCGACGCCGACCGTGCGATCATGCTCGGCGTGATCTTCCGCCCCGTCGCCGACGGAATGGTCAAGGAGGACGGCCCGCCCGCCATTTCCCCGGCCGCGTTCCTGGCCAGCATGGCAAGCGGTTCGGCGAAGCCTGGGTGAGAATGCGAAGCGACCTTGCCCATCGCGATAGCTGGCGCGGCGGTGCCGGGATCCATGCGGTAGCGCCTGTTGAATATCGGCCCAGGGTTCGATCCCTTCCCGGACACGCGGTGCCCAGAAACCGATGGCGGTTGCCAGCTTGCGCTTTAGGCTGTCGAGAACAGTTTATATATTATGGGGGAAACGTGATGGCCGTCGTCTCAAAGCATGTTCGTGAGGCGTTCGAGGTTATTCGAAAGAACGGCATTGCCCCGAACGGGGTGTCGAGGAAGTGGGACATCATCGATCCGCAGACCCATGAACGGTTTCCGCCGAAAGCGGTTCTGCGCGTGGCCAAGGAGCTTGCCCGAGACGCATCCTATACAGGCGGCGGGGGCCCGCCTACGAACGATCCGCTAAGAGCACTCGGCTTCGAGATCTTGCTCAAGCACGAATTTGAGGAGTCGGATGAGGCAAGAGATATCGAGGGCGTCATGGCGTCAAACCTCGATGAAACGACGAGACGCCGCCTCGTCAACGCCCGGCTCGGACAAGGCGGGTTCCGCGCCGCGCTTCTCGAAATGTGGGAGGAGCAATGCGCGATCAGTGGCTGCGATATCGGAGCAGTCCTCCGAGCGTCACACGTTAAAGCGTGGAGGCATTCCGACAATCGGGAACGCCTCGATCCCGACAACGGAATCCTGCTCGCGGCATCGATCGATGCACTGTTCGACAAGCATTTGATCACCTTCAAGGAGAACGGCCGTGTTCGCGCTGCGGCCTCCATCCCGGCATCGGCGCTGGCCGAGCTTGGCGTGCCTAAGCGAACGACCGTGAAGATCGGCAAACGCACGCAATTCTACATGACGCATCACCGCGCCGAGTTCGAACGGGTTTCGGAGGGGCGATCTTACGATGTGTAATGCGCCACCCTTTCGGGATCAGAACATGAAGCCGCGCTGGTAGCAGAGCTCAGCGTTCAGCAGCGCGCCATTGTGGATCCGCTAACAACCCCACACTATTGCCGGTCTGACAACGCTCGGGCGCCCGGCTACCCGAGCCCTCCATATTCATTACGAAATTAATCCAAGGGCGTTGAAATACAATGGAATGGAACGACCTGCTCGGCAAGCGATACGCTGTACGGTGGATTTTCTTGATCATAGCGCTCGCTATCGCGATATTGATCTTCACCCGGTTTGTCGTCTTGCCGCACTTCTCGGTACCACGAGAGCCGTTGGGACCGTTCAACGATACGCTGCCCAATGTCGGGCTGGCCGTGATCGATGCAGCATTGAGTACCCTACTTACGGTGGGCCTGACTGGTGCGTTCATCGTCCTTTTGGTTCCGAGGGACGTGCGCGAAGCCAAAATCGTCACCGTACATCCACGGGATCTCGCTTCCGAACTCCAGGCATCTGTGACGACATCGCGCGAGTATTTTTTCAAAGGACGATCAGGCCGGCATTTCCGCTCGATCATCTTGCCGCTCATTGAATCGGGGTCGCGAGCATCGTCAGCCACCCGACTGATCTGGTTGCTCCTGCCAGATCCCAGCGATCTCCGCCTCATGGCGAGCTACGTCCAGTTCCGGAACGCGGCTGCATTTCGCGGGCGAGCTGACGACTGGACGGAGTGGGGCATCCAAAGGGAGGTTCTCGCTGCCTTGATTGCCTTGGCCGCGAAAGCACGGATCAACCCTCACCTAGAAATCCATATTGGACTGACGAAATCGTTCTCGATCATCCGTACCAATTTAACTGACACGGAAGCGATTCTTACGCGGGACGATCCCAAACTGCCGGCGTTCAAAGCAATGCGGGGCACCGTATTCTACGAAAGCCAAAGAGAGGATATTCAGCTCAGCATTCGACAAGTAGGCGAGCTCGACTTGTCAAGCATCTGGCCACATCCGATGCCATTCGACGCTGTTTCAATTGGGGCGGCGCTGATAGCGCTCGGTTTCTCAAACGAAGCGAGCGACCCCACGAAAGTCGATAACGTACTTCAATCCGTCAAGAGTGCTATAAATCCTTATGCTTGACCCATCTGCAATCGCGAGGCTCGACGCTGCCCTCCTCCGTCAACCCCAGTCGGTAAAGACCGTTATCGCCGACCTCAAACCCGCAATTATGGCCTGCGACGCTAGGAGCCATCCATACGGTTTCGTGGTTGTGACCTTAGGAACGGGTGGTGACGGCGAGCGAATTCGCTACCGGTTACACATTTGGCGCAAGGGATTTTCAAACGATCGCTCTGCCGATCTGATGATTCACGACCACGTCTACGACTTGGTCAGCCACGTTCTGGTCGGCGGCTTTCTGCACGACGAGTATGTCGAGGACGCCGCGACGGGCACGGAATACGCGTGCTACCGCGGGCTGTACGACGGGCCGCACAGCGAACTTAAACGTACCGACCGAACGATGCGTGTTAGCCTTACCCGCAGTTCGAATGTCGCTGCGGATGACACTTATCTCTTGGCCGCCCGAAAGCTCCACATGGTCACGGTCGATCCCAACGTATTTACTGCCACCGTGTTGCGCACCGAGTACGGTGCGGACCCAGCCGCTCCGGTAATCTTGGCTCCCGTGGATGCGGATAAATACTACCGTTTTGACCGGCATCTGGTCGCATCTGCTGATGCCCACCGATCTATCGATGAGCTATTCCAGGTGATCGCATAGGTTGTCCGAGAACCCGTACAGGGTCTCCAATCGCCGTTGACCTGCCGGACATTTTAGGATGCCGGCAGGCCTTCCAAAATTTAGTCGAGCTGGCGCGTGTAGGAAAAGGCAGGAACGAAGAAGATCCTGTCGAAATTTTTTTCGGTATTGTTCGATCGGTTGCGGACATACCGCGCGCCAACCTCCAATGTGAAGTCGTTGATGATCACCTTTCCGGTCTCGTCGCCGAAGAGCAACCGGCGGAGCTTGGGAATCGCTGGCGCGAAGTCGAAGCTCAACGATGCCGTTACGCGGCCGTCGCGTTGTTTCGCACCGCCCGCGGTCTCAAGTTCGGAAAAACGACGACTTTCGAACCGCGATGCTAGTCGGATATTGATATCCCGCAACGGCACGACGAGGCTAGCATCTGCTTGCGGCACAAGGCGTCGCCGTGCGGATTTGTCCGAGACAAGATACTGTAGCGATGGCGTGAACTGGACGGCGACCCGGCGGGCCGGATTGCATCCAAGACCAACAGCTATGATCCACCGTTGGCGACAGTGAAACCAGACGTCGTTCGCAAGACGAACGCCGCCAGCAAAGCCATTGTCGAAAAAGGCATGGTCGCCAAATGCGTTCGCGAAGCCCAGCGAAGGCGAGTAGCGTGCGAACGCCTGAGCACTGATTTTGCCAACGCTCGTGTAGGGCAACGGTCGCTGCTCGGACCCAAAAGACATGCGGCGTCGTATTTCGAAGCCGACGCGGGCCTGCGAAGAGGGATCGTTGTCGTCGTATACTTGTGGGCTATAGCCGACGCTCGGGGTCGCCTGAACTTCAAGGCTATCTGTCAACGAGCGAACGAACCGAAACCCGAGTGCTACCTCGCTCTCGTCAACAGGCTGATTTCCCTCGGTCTCCCGCAGAGCTTCGCCAAGTGCAGGCGACAGGTCGAAGCGAAATTCGGACTTATTGTTCGCCCCCGACTGCGCATCCGCACTCCCAATAAGAGAATTTGCCAATGCTGCGCCAAAAGCAATCGCAGGACATCGCATTCTAAGCCCCCCTTTTGAGACCATTCCGACAACTTTCGCTATTGCTGCTTCTCTCTGGGGCAATAATGCATATCCGGGGTATTTCAGCTATGCATTGCGGTCCCGTTTGTAAAAAATGGGATTATTCAGCGTCGGCAAATGGCAGACAGGCTGCCCGTATCAACGCTTGTCAACTTGGCGACATAGGTGTCGACTTACGACCGTCACGGTGTCGCACAGTTGTTCTCTAACGTAAGAGGCGTCAGAACTGGCCGTACGGGCGCGACGAGTTCGGATCGCAAGCGCGCGACCGGTGCGCGCTGTCCCCCCAAGAGCACGTCTAGCTCGCTCGAAGTGTTCTCGGCGTTTGAGTCTATAGGCGGCCGTAGGCTGCCCCTAAGACTCGACACGCTGTGCACCGATTACCCCGAGCTGGATCGGGAGCAGCTGGCCGCCCTCGAGCGGCTCGCCCAGGGGAGACGCCGAATCACTCTCCCGTAAGATAGAGCAACTGGCGTCAGGCGAGGCGGTTTTGACCGACGAGATCGCGAGCGCGCGGATCGAACGCGATGAACGGTGGCGTCCGCTACGCGATAATGTGCTCTTCGAGACCCGGCTCGATGCCCCTCCGGAGGCTATCTCCGCCTCTGAGAACGCCGCTCGCTCAAGCCGACGAACGCAGCGATCTAAGGTTCGCGGCAGCCGACGAGTCCAGCCGACTTAGCGACATGGGCAACCGCGTCGCTAGGCTGTTGCTGAACGCTGCTCAGGCGCACGTCGGCGCGGAGACTTTCATTGGGCGCCGGAAGGCAACCGCCTGCTGTTCCTAGCCGACGACCTCTTCGTAAACTTCGACGATGAGCGGTCAGAGGCCGGCTTTCGCTTTCTCGCGGAACTCGCCAAGCCCACGCAGGTCCTGTTTTTCACCCACCATCCGCACCTCGCGTCGATCGCACGTTCGGTGGTCGGAGCCGAAGTCAACTCGAAGTGCTCGCTGGCTTAAAACTGCTGCCGCCCGAGATGCTTCCTAGGTTCTAGCCAGACTGGTTGGCCGCCAGCGCATTGACGGAGTGGCTGCGCTTCGTGAGGCGACCGGACACGTGAATCGGTCGCGCTAGCTCAGTTGTGGGGGCTGCGTTCCCGGCCGTATCATCCAAAAGAAATTCCAGTTTTATCGCCGTGCCGTTGCGCGGCGGCTTGCGGACGCCGTGGCGTCCGGTGGGATCAGTGTCGATGGCAAGCCGAGCGTCTCCGGCGTCTGCTATGAGTAGCGCTGTCTTGCCCGAGCGATTCGTACGCGCGCGCATGCCGGGCGATGCGGCGCCGGCTGCTAGAGATGATGCCCGGCCGAGTGCGGGTTACCTGATGGAGAACAGGAGATGTGTTTCGTTGGGAATGGACGAGAACAGCTCGTCGCCATCCGTCGCGCCATTCGACAGCCGGAACTACACCGCGCTTATGGTCACGCTGCATACCGAGCGATCCGGCGCGATCAATGAGCAAAGCGTAAGAGGCTCTACGCAGCTTCCATACCAATCCGGCCGAAATGGTCGGCGACGTAGTGGCGGTCTGCGATCACGTCTGCGAACTCCGTCAGCGCTATCGGGTTCTCGCCAACTGGCTTTCTGAGAAGTTGCTACTGCCGCGTCGGACCCGGTCAACGTCAACAAAGGTTCTCCCGCGGAAAGCGTGATGGCTCAGAAGTCTTGCTTAGTTTGCTGCCAGCGTCGTCGATTGAATGCGAACGAATGAAGGAAGTTTGGAAGCCGATTGATCACCTGAACGCCCGGGTCTGGGTCGTTCCGCCTTCGTTCGTGGCCCGCGGGAGCGCCCGCTCGTTCTGGTGGATAGTTTGGCTGCGGTCAGCCCGCGACCGACCTAGGCTTACCCATATTCCGCATAGCGTGGGTTCAGGTCGCGGATGGCGGTCACGATCGCCTGGGCTTGAGCGAGGTCGAAGACGTCGCTGACGCCGTTCGGCGTTTCGTCGGTAAAGGGCGGCGCGTACAGCAGCGCGGGGTCCATCGACCCGGATACGGTTAGGTGATCAAGCACAAGGTCGAGAAAGTGCAGCTGGCGTGCCGACAGGACCGCGCCGTCGAGAGCAGCATTGAGGGCAAGCCGTGCTGCAGTCCGGTCGAGACCGACCCAGGATCGGATCAGATCGGGAAGCGCATCGACGCCGCGAAAGCGCGTGAAGGTTTCGGTGCCGACCACCCCCGCTTCGTCGAACAGCCGCTGAAGCTCGTCGAGATCGGTGGTCGTCAGGGGGCGACCCTGCCGCAACCGCGCGAGGGTCAGATGATCGCGGTGCGCATCGATATAGGCGCGGGCCTTGCGGCGGAACTGCGCCAGCGCCTCCGAGTCGCCCAGGTCGACGATGGTGATGTCGCGTGCGTCGCCGATCGCGTCGGCGAAGTCGGTCGTGACGATCGTGCGCTCGCCCTTGTCGATCAGCGCGATCAGCCCGCGCAGCTGGCGGCGGACGCGCTCGACCATGTCGGGCGTCGCATCCTGCCACCATTCGCTCGTCTGGACCTCCTCGATCAGCACCAGCACGCGCGCGACGTCGGGGATCGTCGCCTTGGCCTCGAGCGCATGAACCAGCGCGACGAACACACGCCGTAGCGGATCGACCGCTTCGCCGCGCACCATCGCCAGCTGGATGCGCAGGCACAGCAGGTCGAACCGCTTGGCATCGATATCGGGGTCGGTCAGCGCGGTCGGCAATCCGGCGACATGCTCGGTCAGCTCGTGCTGGTCCTCCTGCGACACATGCCCCCAGGCGCGCGGTGCCTGGAACTTTTCGACATAGCGGCGCTTGGAACGGACGATGAAATTGTCGATCGGCATCGCCGCGACCTCGCGCATCAGCTGATCGCGCACCCCGTCGAGCAAGTTCGGTTCGCGCCCCGCAAAGCCGGTCACCGGCTCGCGCACGCCCTCCCCCACCACGGGCGGCTGCAACAGCCCGAGCAAGGCGACGCGCGCGGTGAACACCCGTTCGCCCAGCGGCGCCGCAGCGCGCGCATCGGCCTGTTCGACCTGCGCATTGAAGAAGTCGAAATTGCCGAGATAGTCGAAGACGTAGAAGAACTGCTTGTCGTCCTGATCCCCTCCCCCGTCGCCGAAGATCCCGGGGCACAGCCGCGTGCCGCGCCCGACCATCTGCCAGAATTTCGATTTCGACCGGACGATCTTGAAGAAGACGAGATTGAGGATCTCAGGAATGTCGATCCCGGTGTCGAGCATGTCGACCGACACCGCGATCTGCGGCATGTCGGCAGCGTCGGCGAAACGGTCGATCAGCGCGTGGGCATATTTCACCTGATTGTCGATCAGCTGGCAAAAGCGCCCCTTTAGGTGCGGATAGCTGGCGTTGAACCGCTCGACGATGAATTCGGCATGGCGGTGGTTCTTGGCAAAGATGATCGTCTTGCCGAGCGCCTCGCCATCATCGACGCGCTGGCCGTCGCGCATCAGCTGCTCGAGCATCTTGTCGATCGTATCGGTGTTGAACAGCCAGTCGTTGACCGCGCTGGGCTCGACGCTGTCGGGCGGGCCGTCCTCGCCCCATTCGGCGGCGTCCCACGCTTCCTTCTCGTCCTCGGGCAGCTCGTCGTAGCGGATCCCCTCGCGCGGGAATTTCATCGGCACGTCGCGCGCACGCGGCGGCACCAGGAATTCCTCTGCCACCGCCTGCTTCAGGTCATAGGCGTCGGTCGGCACGCCGCTTTCAAGCTCGAACAGGTCGTAGGTGTTCTTGTCGACCTCGTCCTTCGGCGTCGCGGTCAGGCCCACCAAAGGCGCATCGAACCAGTCGAAGATCGCGCGATATTTGCGATAGACCGAGCGGTGCGCCTCATCGATCACGACCATGTCGAAGAAGCCCGGGCCGAACCGCTGCCGCCCATCGGCGCGCGCGCGCTCGATCAGGTTGAGCATCGTCGGATAGGTCGCGACGAACACGCGCCCGTCCGCGCTCGCGTCGGTGCACAGATTGACCGTCGCGCAATCGGGCAGATGCTTGCGGAAGGCATTGGTCGCCTGCTTCACCAGCGGCACGCGATCGGCGAGGAACAGCACGCGCTTGGCCCAGTTGGCGCGCATCATCACATCGGCGAACGCGATGACGGTGCGCGTCTTGCCCGAGCCCGTCGCCATCACCAGCAACGCCTTGCGCTGATGCTCGCCGCCGCGCTCATGATCCTCGAAGCGGTGGCACACCGCGCGGATCGCACGCTCCTGATAGGTCCGCCCGCCGCCGCCGGCGATCGCGCGATCGGTCGCCACGCGCGCGAGCGGCAGGCGGCCGGCGCGCCGCTGGACGATCAGCGCCAGTTCGTCGCGCGTGAGGAACCCCTGGATCGCGCGCGGCGGATAGCGCGTATCGTCCCAGATCCAGTGATCGTAGCCATTGGTGTAGAAGATCACCGGCCGCTGCCCGAACATCGCCTCCAGGCAATCGGCATAGAGTTTCGCCTGATGCTTGCCCTCGCGCGGATCCTTGCGCGCGCGCTTGGCCTCGACCACGCCGAGCGGCTTGCCGTCCGCGCCCCACAGCACATAATCAGCATAGCCGAGCCCACCCGGATTGGGCATCCCCGACACCTCGAACTCGGTGTCGCGCGCGTCGGTGAGTGGCCAGCCCGCCTCGCGCAGCAAAAGGTCGACGAACTCGTCGCGGGTCTGCGCCTCGTGATAATCGTGGCGGCTGTCGGCCTGCGCATTGGCGGCGCGCAACGCGCTGTATTCGGCCTTGAGCGCGGCGAGCTCGGCCTCGATCCGCGCGCGTTCCTCGGCATCGCCGCGGCGTTCAGCGCGTTCGCGCGCAAGCGCCTCGGCGGCCTGCGTCGCGGCGGCCTGCATCGCCGTCGCCGCCGCCGCGCTGGTCGGCATGGCGATCGTGTTGCGCGGCAGCCGATCGGCGGAGAAAGCAAGCTCGGGCGGCGGCGGCGTGCGGCTGTAATGGCTCGCGAACCAATAGCCGATGTGGAACAGTTCGCGCACCGCGCTGATCGCTTGGCTGTCGGCAAAGGGACCGGCATGCGCGGCGCGGTTGCCAATCTTGCGGACCAGATCGACCTTGGTCGCGACCGCGAGCCCCACGAGGCGGCGAAAACTCGGCTCGGCGGTCAGCGCGCTCAGCGAGTCCTGATAGGGTTTCGTCAGGCTGTCGTCATGATCGTAGAGCCACGCGACGAGCGTCTCGACCCCGAGACGCGCGCGCATCGCCGCCCCCCGCGGATCAGCGATCGCCAGAGCCTCGGCCATCGCCGCATGATCGTAGAGAAACGGGTGGGCTTCGAGAAACGCGAACTGGCTCGCCGCGGCGGCATCGGCCTCGCGATCGGCGAGCGAGCGCGCACCGGACGCGATCAACAGTCTCTTGCGCTCCGTCCCGTCACCCCCGGTCATGCGTTACAAGTCCCCGCGGAAGGCGCGATGCTGGAGGGAGGTGAAGAGGGCGTCGGCAATGGCAGATGCCGTCCTCGCGTTGCGCCCGGCATTTGCATATTCTTCGACCTGTCGCGCAAATTCCCACCGCTTGACCTTGGGCGGCAATCCTATGAGTATCGACAAAACCTTGTCTTTGCCAATGTTCTTCATGGATCCGCTTGTTCCACTGGCCCGGCGCGATATCTCGCGACGAAATGGCTGCGACTGGAACAAGTGATGCACGAACGTCGGTTCGGGTTCGCCGCGCCATTTGAACCGCCATATCTTGTCCGGCAGGACGAGATTGCTGACAGCTTCGTCCACCAGCGCGGTCGCACCTATCAACGCCTCGGTGTTCGCACGACTGAACAGAAGATCGCCTCGCTTGATGAAATGCGCCAGCGGTGGGGCATAGCTATCCGGCAACGGTTTCGCTTCGCTCGCCCTGAAATAGCCGCTGGTCACGGCGCTGACTTTGAGTACGCGGTTCGTCGCGTCTTCATTGTCGGGGTCCGGCGCCAGATTTTTTCCGGTATCGAAGCCCGCAATAAGATCGGCAACGGTGCCCTCCTCGAAGTCGCTGTCATTGGCCACCAGATCACCGAACATGTCGCGAAAGGTGATGGCCGGCAGTTTGTTGAGGGAGCGCAAGGCTCTTTTGCGCATGCGGCGAAGGTCGTCCGCCTGATCCAGTATCGCCGCAACCCGCTTCTGCTCGGGTAAGGGCGGAAGGGAGAGAATGAGATCCAGACAACGGTCGAAACTGAGATTCGCAATGTTCGTCGTCTGTCGAGCACAGTTTCGCACCCGTACTTGCACGTCCGAACTCGCAAACCAGTGGTATAAATACCGCGGATCAATCCGATCACCGCCTCGCAAGGCAGCGATGAAACCACCAACCGTCGTTGGCCACGGCAACACCGGCACCCAAGAGCACTTGCCGACGAGATTCCAGCTATTCGCGGTCGAAACGAGCAAATCGCCTTCGCGAACAAACTGGTCCGATCGCTTTACGAAACTGCGAGGTATTCCCCACACATCAGACAGGTCAATCTGCTCTTGGACGTTCTTGGTGCGCATGCAAGCAACAGCGCCTACAGAGTCGACTGGTATTACGTCTTCAGGCTTGAACGTAATCCCCCGGACAAAGCTCGCGACGTCCTTGAGCTTCACCATCGGCCAACTCACGCCAACATCCCCTCAAGCCGCGTCAGGCCTTTGGCGATCTCCGCCTCCAGTTTCCGCAGCTCCGCGATGATCGTCGCGGGGGCGGCGTGCTCGATCTCGGCATGCTCGACCTGCTTGTAGCGGTTGATCGACAGGTCGTACCCCGCCGCCGCGATCTCGTCGCGCGGCACGCAGAAGCTGGCGGCGGTGCGCGGGCGGTCGCGCTCGGCGCCGTCGCGGTCGGCCCAGCGCGCGAGCACGTCGGGCAGGTTGTTCTTCGCGCCCTCCGCCTCGCTCAGCGCGCGCGCCGGGGCCGGTCCCTGCAATTCCTCGGGCACCAGGTCGGTGCGCTTGTCGTCGAGCGACTTTCCGTCCGCGGTCATGTCGTAATACCAGACGTGATCGGTGCCGCCGCGCCCGGTCTTGGTGAAGATCAGGATCGCGGTCGACACCCCCGCATAGGGGCGGAACACCCCCGAGGGCAGGCTGATAACCGCGTCCAGCTTATGGTCGTCGACCAGCATCTGGCGGATCGCCTTGTGCGCCTTCGAACTGCCGAACAGCACGCCGTCGGGCACGATCACCGCCGCGCGCCCGCCTGTCGTCAGCAGCCGCAGGAACAAGGCGACGAACAGCAGCTCGGTCTTCTTGGTCTTGACGACGCGTTGCAGCTCCTTCGAGGTGCTCTCGGCATCGAGGCTGCCCGCGAAGGGCGGGTTGGCGAGGATCATCGTATAGGCGCCGGCATCCTCGCCCGCATCCTGGCCCAGCGAATCGCGATAGGTGATGCGCGGCTCCTCGATGCCGTGGAGCATCATGTTCATCGCGCCGATCCGCAGCATCGTCTCGTCGAAATCGAAGCCGGTGAAGGCGCGCGTGTCGAAATGATCGCGCAGTTTGGCATCGCGGAAGATCTCGGGATGCGTGCCGCGCATATATTCGGCGGCGACCATCAGGAAGCCCGCGGTGCCCGCCGCCGGATCGCAGATCGTGTCGGTCGGCTTGGGCGCCATCATCCGCACCATCAGTTCGATGATGTGGCGCGGCGTGCGGAACTGGCCGTTCTCGCCAGCGCTCGCGATCATCGACAGCAGATATTCGTACAGATCGCCCTTGGTGTCGCGATCGTCCATCGGGATGTCGTCGAGGCCCTGGACGAGCTTGTCGAGCAGCGCGGGCCGCGTGAAGGCCAGCCGCGCGCCCTTCATGTGCGTCGCCATCACACTCTCCGCGCCGTTCAGCGTGCGGATGAACGGGAAGACGTGCTGGTCGACGATCTCGAACATCCGCTCGGGCTTCTCGTTCTTGAAGCGCGACCAGCGCATCAGGTCGTACGGGCAACCGTCGACGCCTTCGCCGGTATCAGGATCCTTGCGGAAACCAGGCGTGGCGAGGCCGTCCGTGCCATCGGGGAAGATCCGCCGCGCGAGCGGGCGGCCGAGCGCCTGCGCCTTGGCCTCCTCGCGCGACTGGATCTCGTCCAGACGGCGGATGAATAGCAAATAAGTGAGCTGTTCGACGCCGGTCAGCGGGTTGGACACGCCCCCCGACCACATCGCATCGCGCAGCTTGTCGACCTGGCTGCGGATTTCACGGTTAAGCACGGCATTACCCCTTGGCGGATAGTCGGTGGCCGATGTCTGCGACACGGCCTGAGCATCACCCCGCTCATCGCCGCACAACTGCATAAGGGCAAGGCCGCTGGCGCGGTCGGTTGAAAACCCGCGCTGGCCCACATCGCGCCATGCGTGCGATCGACGACAGAAGAGGGATCTTGGACCAGCGCCTGGAGCCCGTCGCCAATAGCTAGAAGGCCGCGCATGAAGGCGCGTTTGATCCGGGAGACCTGTAACAGCCATCCACGATTATCAGTGCTCGCGGCGAGTTCACGCACATCGCGTTCCTCGTCGAGACTGTACAACCACGTCCGCACGCCGACTTCGGATGACGATCGCTTGCGTGGATATTCCGACCGGCGCATCGGGCCGGCGCGCCTTGCTCCCGAAGCGCGAGCCGGTCATGCCGCATCCGTCTCCTGCCGCTGCTCCTCATCCAACCGTTTGCTACGCTCGCGCATTCGCTGCATCCGCTCGATCTCGGCGGCATCCTCAGCATGCTTTTGGCGAACCGCGGCATCGAACAATTTGAGCGTGAACGGCACCTTGCCAGTCCTGCCATACACGCTCGCTGCAACCCTTTGGACAACGGGGATGATGTCGCGTTCCAAATCCATATCAGGCAGCGCAAGCCACTCGTTAAGCAGAAGATGGTCGGATGGCTGGGTTGTAAATCCCCCCGCCTCCATGACTTTACCGAGGTCGTCCGAACGGCATTCACGCGATGCCAGCGAAAGCGCTTTGGCATACTCTTCTGTATGGCCTCTGGCATTTGGCTTCTGGTTTAGGCCAAAACCACGCTCTGGCCAGGCCATCCGATGGTCACTGTTTTTATTCAGGTTTTTCGTACTCTCGTGAAGCGCTCGCGCGCCTTTGAGGCCGTTTTCAGCGTGCCTTCGGCTCATCTCCGCGTCTTTTTCGAGCTCTCGTTCTGCGCGAGAATTGGTTATCCTGCCGTCCGGATTGATACTGATTTTCCCCTTGCCGATGAGCTGGTCTCGAATCGCACGCCATTTACGAGGCGAGCATCTCAAATAGGCAGCCAGGATCCGCTCGTCGTCGGCGATCGGGCCACCATGATCATAGATAAGGTCAAGCACCGTCTGGTACGCACCGCGCTCTTCCAGAGTAAGCGCCATGAAGCCCGCCAAGGCGTCAGAGTGATACCGCTTGTGCCACGGCCGCGCGCTCATCTCGAACCATCACTTCGGAAAAACAGCGACCCACGCACGGCCTGGTGCGACGCAAAGAAATAGCAGTTACGCTTGCTAATCCGGCCGTTGCGTACCTTGGCCGACATAAGCTCCACCCGGTCGCGAGCCGCCGCCATCGCCAGTTCCCACTCGGCACGCTTCTTGTCGCCGGGTTCAGGCTCGGACCGTTCAAGGTAATATTGCTCGCGGTAAACGAAGATGACGACATCCGCGTCCTGCTCGATTTCGCCGCTGTCCCGTAAGTCGGCGAGCTGTGGACGTTTGTCATCGCGGCGCTCGACCTCACGGTTCAACTGCGCAAGCACGACGATCGCAACGTTCAGTTCGCGGGCGATCGTCTTTAGGATGCGGCTGATCGCGCCAACCTCCTCGTGGCGACTATGCGTTCGGGTATCTCCGCGAAGAAGCCCCAGATAATCGATAAAAACGACGTCGAGCGTGTTCCCCTTTGCGACCATTTCCCGCTGATAACGGCGGATCAGCATCGCCAGGCGTCCGATCCTCAGGCCCGCGTCCTCGTGCAGCACCAATGGCCACTCCGCAATTTGCCTGCGCGCTATCGCGATAGCCTCCCGATCCTGAGGCGTGAACTTTCCGCGTTGCACCGCGTCGAATGATGCCGAATTGCCATGCTCAAAGAGCACGTCGGTGATTGCTCGCTTCGTCAGTTCGAGGACCGACATTTCGAGACTAACGAACACCGTCCCGTGATTGGCGCGCGCAGATGCCAGCGCTACCGACAGGCCAACGGCGGTCTTGCCCATGCTGGGCCGTCCGGCGAGGATTACAACCTCACCGCGTCGCATGTTTCCAGTCAGCGTGTTCCAGTCGTCGAGACCGGCGACGGCCAAAGCGTTGGTCGAATGCCCGGAGGCCTCCTCTTCAATTTTCAGCAGGGCATCATCGAACGCTTTTGCAAAGCGTATGCCGCGGTTTTGCCGATGCGTCTGGATTGCTGCGGAAAGCGCGCCATCCATTTCTTCTACAATTTCGCTGATTGCCTGGAAGCCCTCGCCATCGCGGCGTTCACGCATATCGCTGACGCGTTCGATAACGCATTCAAGCGCTGCCATAAGGCGACGACGCTTAGCAAAATCGGCGATCTGTTTTGCAAAATGCCGTGCGCCCAATAGGGCAGCGCCGTTGCCGGTCAGGTTCGCCGCATATGCCGGCCCACCCAACTCACTGATACCTGGAAGATGCTGGATCAGCGGAACAACGGTGATTGGCGTTGCCATCCTGCCGTTGGCGATCTCGCCTGCAATAGCGCTGAACATCTGGCCGTGAACCGGCTCATAAAAGTCATCCGCGCTTACCAGGTCAGCGACGCGATCCATCAATCGGTTATCGATCATCAGCGCCCCCAACAGCGCCGCTTCGGCCTCGACATTCGAGGGAGGCTTGCGATGGATGGCGTGGGTCGCGGTCACGCCGTAACCTGCCGGGTGTCTGGGTGTTCCAGCGTTGGCGCAGGGTGAATGCCAGCCCCCAGTGCAAAGTCGAAGTGGATCCCCGCTAAGCCGACCCGCTTAGACATCGAGGGACATCGACGCACGAGCAGCGTTTTTCCCCGAGAGTTTGAAAACGGCGCGGCGACCGGCGCACGTCTCGATATACCTCGCGCTGAAATCAGACTTCTTGCACGCTTCAAGATGAGCTTTCGCAATATGGCAATGACGCTGCAGCGTGCGAGCGCTGTCGTTCACGATGACAGCATGGAATTGGTCAAGCGTGACCACCAGCGGAACGCAAATAGAGGGGCCGCTAGCGGCAGCGGCGATCCGGCGGGGCAGCCCCACTGCGGGGCTGCCCTTTTTAGGGGACGGGTAACCCACCGCTCACGCCTTCCCCGTGTAGGCCGGAAGCGCATCGATATACCGCTGCAACTCCCCGGCCGGGATCAGCGTGCGACGGCCGGACTTGCGGGCGGACAAAGTTCCGTCCTTTAACGCGTTGTAGATTGCAGTGCGTGACATCTTGGTCATAGCGACCGCTTCGGGAATGGTTAAGGCGATTGGAACTTGAGACATTAGATCACTCCGTCATCTGGATGTGTCCAACCGGACGGAGTCGTTACTGTGCATCAGGATATTGGAATGCAAAGCTAATCGGGGTCAAAAAAGTCCGGACTATTCTGCTGTTGTACAGCCTGACTCAATTTGTCGAGCGCGCGCTTCCGGCGTATCAGAAGAATCTTCCACCTTTTCCATGCGGCCTTGATAATCGTCGGACTTTTCAACCCAAATTCGGTCATCGTTAGCTCAAGAGCGCTCTCATAGCCGCCCTTTTCCCCTGCCCCGCATTTTGCCATGAACCAGGCAATTTCAAGTTCTTGACCAAGGGGCTTGGCGGGACGCCCCAATTTCGTACGGACAACTTCCAAACGGAATTTCTCGCGTGGTGAAACGGGATCGAGCATGGAGGCCAGGCGGCGAGCAACGCACGGATCAATTTTACCGTTCGTTTCCCGGAGGTGCCGCGCCAAATTGTCGAGCCTCCCGTCGATCAGTTCGATGTACACTGTGCTCCAGTGAACCTTATTGCCGACGTCGTCGCTCATTTCGATTCGGCCTCAGATCGAAGGGTGGATACGCAAGCCGGAGCTTCCAGTTCGACTGGCCGACTTGATCATTTCTTAAATATCGAAGCATGCGAGTAGGGGCTGGTAAGCCGCTGAAGGTCATCCAGAACATAGCAGACGCCCGATTTTGTCAGGCCGTCGTCGCCTTGATATTCGTTCATTATGATAAGGAGCTTTAGCATAGTCGCATGAACGGTGTCGGCGGGCGATGAGACCATGTCGTTATAGGCAGTCGCCACATTTTCTTGAAGCTGATCACACTTCTCTAGATCGCCACGACGATCCGCAGCGGCAAATTCCTCGCTGCGCAAATCAACTGCTGAAAAATAGGCTTTAGCCGCAGCGCTGAATGCGCTGGTTGTCTGATGATAGGGTCGCCTAAATTCGCTCACTTCCAAGTCCCTCTGCTCGGGTATGGCACGACCACGTCAATATGGGCCGTTTCAGCATTATCGCGATCATCCCTCGATCTCTTGAGCGATACGGCTTCACCAGCATCACTCTCGGGTGCTATTTCTCCAATCAAAGCTCCAGCGCGGCCAGTGCTACTATGGCAGCATCACTCGCAAGGTGCCCATAGTGCCGCTCGATCATCTCGGCGCTCGTACCAGAAATTTGGGCGATTGTGAGCAGAGGCAGCCCGGCACGCACAAGATCGGTGATAGTACTATGGCGCAAGGTATAGGCTGTCGAGTCGACAGGAACCCCAGCAGCATCTGCTGCAGCAGTGATCGGACGTTTCCAGCTATCCTTGTCCCATGACTTCCCATTGGCACGGACGAACAGCGCAGCGGACGGCGGCTTGTTTGCTGCTTGAAATGCCAAGAGCTTAGCAGCCGCGCTAGGCAACTGAATTCGGCGCGGCTTGCCGGTCTTGTCCTTGCCGATCGTTAGTTCTGCCGTGCGCCTATCGAAGTCGGCCACACTGAGTGCCGCCAGTGCGCCCGGCCGCAACGGTAACAGGCACAACGCCTGAACGAACGGGGCTGCCTCGACGGAGGTTGCCTCAAGCAGTTTGAGGCGCTCGCTGCGGTCAAGATAAAGGGTTCGCCGCCCGTTGGCATTTGGTATCGCCTTTAACGGCTCCTGCCATGCCGCGTCACTGTTGGGCGGACCGGGCGACAGTACCTTCGCGAGCGCTGCTCGCAGAACAGCCATGTCGCGATTGATTGTCGATGGCGCACGGTTACGAACACGTATTTCACCCTGTTTGCTACGGCTCACCAGCGAGGGCCGCTCCTCAAGCCGTGTGCGCCAGTCGGCAATGTGTCGCCGACGCAGTTTGCTCAATTTCACCCTGGCGATAGCATCAGTATAAACGTAGCGACGAAAGCGTTCGCCGGCTTCTGGACGGCTTTCTGCGTAAGCGCGGCAGGCATCTGCGACGGTTTCCAACTTGGCGCGAATCTCGCCACCGGCTTCTACCAATTCGGCCAGCCGCTCAGCCTCTTTTTTTGCGGCCGCGAACATTTCATTCCCAGGCAGCGTGCCAAAATCGCCAAGCGACTTTACCCGATATTTGCATGCATCTTCATCATAGGCGCGTGCGATCCATGTCCCGCGCCCGCCGCGTTTGGACGGACGAAAGCCCAGAAAGCAACCGGCGCGAAGACGCTGCCAGTGCGGCTCGCGTTGCAGCTTCAACCGTTCGCGTTCGCCAACTTTGCTGAGATCCAATGCCATCGCCGGCCACCTCTTCATTACGTACGTAACGAGTATGGAATATATACTGAGACGGGCAGGGACACCACAAGACGAATAACGCCGGTTTTTCGCCATTCTTCTGTCCAACCATGTCCGTCATTGTACGTGACCCCTGCCCTCCGAAGGCAGAGGCCACTGGTTCGAATCCAGTCGGGTGCACCAATTCCGTTCCGCCATGTACGCCGACTGCGCTTAGCCGACCGCCGCCACCCG
>Ga0308157_10003809_pt1 | contig 21127 bp, 12 predicted proteins | sample PhyBR1_FD_201035 | JGI IMG/M metagenome (GOLD analysis project Ga0308157, IMG submission 201035) | Phyllosphere microbial communities from UC Gill Tract Community Farm, Albany, California, United States - DLSLB.R1 | ecosystem: Host-associated > Plants > Phyllosphere > Unclassified | place: USA...
TGAAATGACCTTGTAAAACTGAAATAAGCTCTGTATCTTTACCCTCAAGACTGGTATTCTTCATTATAAAAATTATGTGGTAATAATTCTATAATGTACGAAATATCAGTCTTTTTTACAAATTAATAAAGCTCTATTTTATTGAATTTCAGTGAAATATATATTTTTGTCATGTACTAAAAAAAAATAATTACAAATCTTTGAATTGGTTTTGCCTTTGAAAAACAATGTTGCCAAACAATTTCAATCAAAAAAAATGCAGCCATTTCAAAAACAACTGCATTTATATCTAAAACTTAATTTTTCTTTATTTTAAAGCCTTAAAAAGGATTTCGACAGGGTGAAATGCTTTTCGGCTGGTTCCGTCGCTAATTTGGTGCCTGCAACTGGTTCCTGAGGCAGAAATCAATGTCGCTTCTTCTTCGGCGCGAATGGTTGGGAATAAAACTAGTTCTCCAACTTTCATAGAAATATCATAATGCTCTTTTTCATATCCAAATGAACCCGCCATACCGCAACATCCGCTTGGGATATTCAGAACAGTATAGTTTTTTGGCAACATCAGGATTTTTTTAAGCGGCACCAATGATGATAATGCTTTTTGGAAACAGTGTCCATGCATGCGCACTCTTTCGGTGTTTTCGGTAAAAGAAGCTGAGGTAATTCGTCCCGCATCTAATTCCTGTGCCAAAAATTCTTCGATAAGCATTGCTCTGGTTGAAAAAGCTTTTGCTTTTTCTTTCCATTCGCCACGACATAAATCTGGATATTCATCTCGGAATGATAATATTGCCGATGGTTCAATTCCAACTAGAATGGCGTTTTCCGGCATTTCTTTGGCGAAAGCCTGAGTATTCTTTTCAGCAATTTCTCTGGCTTCTTTTAACATACCTTTAGAAAGATACGTTCTTCCGCTAATTCCGATTTGCGGAACTATCACTTCGTAACCCAAACTGTTGAATAATTTCACGGCAGTTTGTCCAATCTCTACATCATAGAAATTCATGAATTCATCATTGTACAGATAGACTTTACCTTTGGTGAAATTTCCAGTTTGTCTGTAGTTTTTAATCCATTTGGCAAAAGTAACTTTGTGCATTTGTGGCAGCGATCTTTCAGTTGCAAAGCCGGTTGCACTTTTCACGATGTTTCCAATGAATCCTTTTGTTCCAAAATTATACAGCCAAGGCAATGAAGCAAATATTTGATTCACTTTTGGCGTATTTCCAATCAATTTCGAACGGAATTTCACTCCGTTTTTATCATGGTATTGCTGTAAGGTTTCAGCTTTTAACTTCGCCATATCCACATTCGAAGGGCATTCGGATTTACATCCTTTACAACTTAAACATAAATCAAGAACTTCAAGTAAACCTTCATCGTCAAATTTGTTTTCCTTGGTCGAATTGGTAATGGTTTCTCTTAGGATATTGGCGCGGGCGCGAGTTGTGTGTTTTTCATCACGGGTTGCCATATAACTTGGACACATCGTTCCGCCACTTTTCTCGGTTTTTCTGCAGTCTCCCGAACCATTACACATCTCGGCAGCGCGGACGATTCCGTTGTGTTCGGAGAAATCAAAATAGGTGTCCGGCATTGGAGTGTCCTGACCTGGATTGTATCTCAGGTTGGTATCCATTGGAGGTGTATTTACCACTTTTCCAGGATTAAAAATTCCCCAAGGATCCCAAGTATTTTTAACCTGGATAAACATTTGGTAGATTTCGTCTCCCAGCATCAGCGGAATGAACTCGCCACGAAGTCTTCCGTCTCCGTGTTCTCCACTCAATGAGCCTTTATATTTTTTAACCAAATGGGCAATATCGGTAGCGATGGTTCTAAACAGCGCAGTTCCTTCCTTGGTTTTCAAGTCAATAATAGGGCGAAGGTGTAGTTCTCCTGTTGCAGCGTGCGCATAATGCACACAGCTGAGGTTTCGCTCTTTTAAAACGGCATTAAAATCTTCGATAAAATCGGGTAAATCGTTTACGTCAACCGCTGTGTCTTCAATAACGGCAACCGCTTTGGCATCGCCAGGAATATTAGACAATAATCCCAAACCTGCTTTTCTCAGGTTCCAGACCTTATTCGTATCTTCTCCCCAAACGATCGGGAAATGATATCCTAGGTTTTTGGAACGCATCAAGGCTTCCATTTCCTTGGCAGCTTCGATGATTTCTTCTTTCGAATCCCTTAAAAACTCAACTACCAAAATCGCCTGTGGATCACCTTCCACAAAGAATCTGTTTTTGCTTTGCTCGATATTTTCCTTGGTACATTCAAGGATATAATGGTCAATCAACTCCACACTGTCCGGGTTGAATTTCAAGGCTTCCAAATTGGCTTTCAACGATTCGTTTATGCTGTTGTGGTGTACACAAACCAAACCGGCGAATGGTTTTAGTGCATCAACCAAATTCAGTTTAATCGCTGTCGAAAAGAATAATGTTCCCTCGGAACCAGCAATTAATTTGCAAAAATTGAATTTCTCGGTCGGATCGCCAAATGGCTGGCTATCGGCCAATAAATCCAATGCATAACCTGTATTTCTTCTTGGGATGGTTTTCTTGGGATAATTTTCGTCGAATAAAGCTCTGTTGGCTGGCGATGACAATAATTCTCTGGTTTGAACATAAATGGCTTGTTCCAAAGGGCTAACCACATTGATTCCGTTGCATTTGTCTTCAAATTCGGCATTGGTCAAAGGGCCAAAAGTAACTTCGTTTCCATCGGCTAAAAATCCCTTGATTTCCAATAAATGCTCACGTGTAGAACCGTAAATCACGGATCTTGCGCCACAGGCATTGTTCCCCACCATTCCGCCAATCATACAGCGGTTACTGGTTGAGGTTTCAGGGCCAAAGAATAATTTATATTGTTTTAAATGTAAATTCAGTTCGTCGCGAATCACACCAGGTTCTACCCAAGCCGATTTTTCAATTGGATCAACTGAAAGAATTTTGGTGAATTCCTGTGAAATATCAACTACAATTCCGTTTCCTACAACTTGTCCGGCAAGCGAAGTTCCGGCTGCACGTGGAATTACACTGCTTTTGTTTTCGCGGGCATAAGCGATAATTTTTTGAATATCTTCTTTCGTTTTTGGTATGGCTACCGCCAACGGCATTTCTTTGTAAGCACTCGCATCAGTGGAATAAAGCGTACGCATGGTATGGTCGTACAATAATTTTCCAGCTAATTGCTTTTCAAGACTTTCAAGGTTCATCTTATTTATGATTGGGGATTAACGATTGTTGATTTTTGATTTTCTAACAAACGAGTAAAATTTGTTTTACTACAGCAAAATTTGAAATCAGTCCCGATAATCTCGGGATTAATCAACAATGTAAATCAAAATTGATAATCTTTTTGTTTTTAGCAACTTTGCGCCTTTGCGTCTTTGCGAGTAATTTTTCTCGCAGAGGCGCAAAGACGCAAAACTTTTTAGATTTTAGAGATTAACGATTTTTAATATGACGAAATCTTCAATCAAAAATCGTTGATCAACAATCTGAAATCTTTAGTACAGAATTCTATATCTAATAGTATTTGGAATTGCTTTTAATTTTTTCTCCAAATCAGGATTATGGAAATTATCGATATCGGTAATCACATAACCCAGAGTTTCATTAGTTTTCAAATATTGACCCAAAATATTGTTGTCATATTCCAAAAGAATATTGTTGATTTGAGCCAAAATACCTTTTACATTTTCATGAATGTGCATGATACGGTGTGCGCTCTGCAATTCAGGAAGCTGAATTTCAGGAAGGTTTACGCTTCCGTAAGTCGTACCCGTATTGATGTAATTAATGATTTTGTTGGCAACATAATGTCCAATATCTTCTTGAGCTTCTTCGGTACTTCCTCCGATGTGTGGCGTCAGGATTACATTCTTCATTCCAATTAATTCAGAAACGAAAGGCTCGTCATTGTTTTTCGGTTCTTCAGGGAAAACATCGACTGCAGCTCCGTGAATTTTACCATTTTTCAAATTGGCTACCAAAGCAGGAATATCGACAACATGACCTCTTGAAAGATTCAGGAAGATAACACCTTGTTTCATTGCTTCGAAAGCATCAGCATCAATTAAATTTTTATTGCTTGCGCGTCCGTCTACGTGTAAGGAAATAACATCGGAAAGTGCCAATAATTCTTTTAGAGAAGAACATTTTTTAGCATTTCCGAGAGCCAGTCTGTCAACAGCATCATAGAAATATACTTTCATTCCCAATGCTTCGGCAACGATAGAAAGCTGTGATCCGATACTTCCGTATCCAACCAAACCTAATTTTTTGCCACGAATTTCTACACTGTTAGTAGCTGATTTGTCCCATTTGCCTTCGTGCATTAATTTGCTTTTTTCGAAAGTATTACGAACTAGCATAATAATTTGTCCCAAAGCCAATTCCACAACCGATCTGGTATTGCTGTACGGTGCATTGAAAACTGAAATTCCTTTCATGCTGCAAGCGTTCAAATCCACTTGATTTGTACCAATACAGAAAGTTCCAACAGCATGTAATTTATTGGCATGTTCCAAAACTTTAGCCGTAACATGAGTTTTTGAACGAATTCCAAGAATGGAAACACCTTTTATTTTTTCGATTAGTTCGTCTTCATTCAAAGAACCTTTCAACGTTTCAACGTTATAACCTTCGTGCTCGAATATTTTAACGGCATCCGGATGAATGTTCTCCAATAACAAAACGTTAATTCTATTTTTTGGATAGGAAACAGAAGCCTTATAAGACAGTTCATAAAGGATTTCATCCAATGACGGTGCAATTTGGCTGGCTTTTTCCACTACAATCTTACGGCTTACGTTTTCGGTAAAGGCGAAAAACTTGCTTACTGCCCCGCCTTCAAGAGTTTCATAATCGGTATAACCGTCACCAATCATAATCGCTTCACCTTTAAGGTTCAATGATTTGATTTTCTTTACTTTTCCTTGGTTTTCACACAATTCGTCTTTTTCGTCAAAACCAATTATTTTACCGTCATGGTCAAATTTGAAAGTATTGGCCAAAACGTGTTCCGGTTTAATTCCGTATTCGGAAACGATTGGAATAATGATTTCTTTGAAACCATTGGATATGATATAGATATTATCAGAATGTTGTTTGAAAAATGTTCTGTTTCTAATTACCGAAGCAGTTACCTTCTTTTTCAATTCTTCAATTACAGTTCCAATATGGTCTCTGTTGGCCTGTAATAATTGAATTCTTTTAGTCAAAGATTCTTTTAAGGACAATTTACCTTCCATCCCTAGGTCGGTTAATCGTTGGATTTCGCTTAATATTTGCTCACCAGCTGCACTATCTTGGTAAATTACTTCACATAACACATCTAGTGCTTCGACTTTCATAAAAGTACTGTCAAAATCGAATATAAATGTTTCCTGATTTTCTGTCATCTTTTTAGTGTTTTTCACAAATAGAAATTATTTGTAATTTTTTGTGCAAAGATAATCTCTCCGTTGGTAATGTGAAAATTTATTGGTATAATACTAGCCTGTTTAACTAGAATTGAAGTTATTGTTATAAATGACCTTTTTGAGAGGCTTTTATTAAATTTAATCGTTGAAAACTAATTTTAAATTTGGATTTATTTATTTTAAAAAGTGTTTTTCGATATTGGTTTTTTTAATTTGAAAGAGATTTTTCTTTAAAAAGATAATAACTTGCACTAATTTTATGCGTGAAATGATCAATTTGATAAAATTTTTAAACGATTTTATCCATTTTGAATAGGCAAAAAAATCACGAATCAGCACCGATTGATTCGTGCTAATTCGTGACCTAATTGATAGCGATTGGCGCAGTAAATTCGTGTTCGAATCTAATATAGTTGAGACGCACTGCAGTGCGCCTCTACAACGTGAATCGGAGATTGAAATTAACGGTTAATTATACCTCAAATCCTAATTTCTCCCTAACTCTTGCCAAAACGCCATCTGCAATTGCCCCTGCTTTTGCTGCGCCTTTTTTCAATAAAGCATCTACTTCTGGAAGATTGTTGATGTAGTAATTGTATTTTTCTCTTTCGATTTTGAATTTTTCCAAAATCAATTCAAACAAAGCCTGTTTGGCATGACCGTAACCATAATTTCCGCCCAAATAATTGGCTCTCATGGTTTCAAGTTGTTCTTCGTTTGCCAATAGTTTATATATGGTAAAGCAGTTGCAGGTATCTGGATTCTTTGGTTCTTCCAGCGGAGTACTATCGGTTTCAATACTCATGATTTGCTTGCGCAATGCTTTATCATCCAAGAAAATATTGATAATATTGTTGGCTGATTTACTCATTTTTCCACCATTAGTACCTGGAATCAGCATGCTGTCATCCTGTATTTTAGCTTCGGGAAGTACGAATGTTTCTCCCATTTGGTGGTTGAAACGCGAGGCTACGTCACGGGTAATTTCCAAGTGCTGCAATTGGTCTTTTCCAACAGGAACAAATTCGGCATCATACAATAAAATATCGGCAGCCATAAGCATTGGATATGAAAACAATCCGGCATTGACATCATCTAAACGATCCGATTTGTCCTTGAATGAATGTGCCAAAGTCAAACGCTGAAAAGGGAAAAAACAGCTCAAATACCAGGTTAATTCTGCAGTTTGTGCCACATCAGACTGACGGTAAAAAATCACTTTTTCAATATCCAAACCGCACGCTAACCATGCAGCGGCTGTACTATAGGTATTGGCTCTCAATGTCTTGCCATCCTTAATCTGTGTAACCGAATGTAAATCGGCGATAAAAAGAAATGATTCGTTTTCCGGTTTATTGGATAATTCTATTGCAGGAATAATTGCGCCCAATAAGTTACCCAAATGTGGTGTACCCGTACTTTGAACGCCTGTAAGTATTTTTGCCATTTTTATTTTTTTAAATATCTTTTGATTAGGATGAGGTATGTTATTTTTAACGCAAAGTTAATTCTTTTGCTAAATTTTCCACAAGTTTCCTTATTTTTGGCTCCATGAAATGAGCATTATTTTAAAATTCTCGCTAGTTACGAGGATGATATGCAAGTTAGCGACAAAATAAAACAATCATTAGCAACACATGAATAGTATAAAAAAAGTATTGTGGTCCATCTGGAGAGTCTGGTTTTATGTGGTAATGCTTATTCCCATTTTAATTATGCTTCCTTTTTTGGTAATTTCGATATTGACGGAAAGCGGGTATCCTTATTTTTTTAAAATGTCCCGTATATGGGCCAAATGTGTTCTTTTTGGAATGGGTTTTTATTATAAGGTAGAAAGACTTCAAAAATTGGATCGCAAAAAAAGTTATATGTTTGTGGCTAATCACACTTCCATGACCGACATCATGCTGATGCTTGCCGTTGTAAACAATCCTTTTGTATTTGTTGGAAAAATGTCATTGGCAAAGATTCCGTTGTTTGGCTTTTTCTATAAAAGAACCAGTATTTTAGTTGATAGAAGTTGTTCCAAAAGTAGAATGGAAGTCTTCAATGAAGCTCAAAAAAGAATTGATCGTGGATTAAGTATCTGTATTTTTCCAGAAGGAGGAGTACCACATGATGAGTCAATCTTGTTAGACACTTTCAAGGATGGAGCATTCCGTTTGGCGAGTGAACATCATTTGCCAATAGTTCCGCTTGTTTTTCCAGACAATAAAAAAAGACTATCGTATACCTTTTATAGTGGAAGTCCGGGATTGATGCGAGCAAAAATGTTGGTTCCTGTTGAAACTGTTTCCGAAACAGGTGAACCAATAGATCGAAAGGAATTACGTGAGCAGGTTAGAAATTTAATTCTCAATGAATTATTGAAGTTCCAAGAGAAGGACGCTGAGAAAACCAGATAATATCAAAAAACAGAAGCCGTTATTTGACGGCTTCTTTCTTTATTGTAAATCTGAACTCGATTATTACTAGATATCGCTCCGATGAAGCTTAAAAACAATGTCATTTTGAACTTCTTCTATAAATATTATGCTCCTATGGAGCTGAAATTCCTAAATTAATATTGAATTTAGCCACAGATTGGCAACATATTTATAGAAAACAATAACAGTTTAGTATATCAGAGTTCCATGGGAGCGAAATATAAAACATAATTAATAATCGAGTTCAGGTTGTAAAATCTATCACCTCTTTTGGATGATGAAATTAGTTGTTAATATGTCATCAATTTAAGTGATTTTTGTCCATCTGCTGCTTTTGCAACCACGATCCAAATTCCGGCTTTCATGTTGAAATTGGCATCGACATCTGTTTCAAATGTTTTTACCAAGGAACCATTTAGCGAATAAACCGCGATTTTGGTATTTGATTTTACATTTGAAATAGCAATAGTATCCTTAAATCCATAAATGTTTATTGCAGATTCAGGTTGGTATTTTTTTATTCCAAGAGTTTCTTTTTTGGTCAACTCATCAATTGGATCCCAATTATCATTTCCTTTTGTGAAATTAAGAGTAGTAATAGCTGTTCCATCGGTTAATGTTGGCACTGCCAATTTTGTTGCCCAAGCAACACGGTTAGCTTGGTTATTTACTCCCGAGTTTTCTATAGTTCCATATTCAAACATTTTAGGAGATTCGCCAGATAATGAATTATTCCATCCAACAGGAGTAATTAAGGAAAGTCCATTAAAACTTGGATTATTTGAAGTTTCTATGGTTGTGTTATAAAAAACAACTTCACTGGTATTAACAGCCCAAGGACGTCCGAAATAACCTGGTTTGGAACGGTATGTAGAAGCCGTCTCGGTACCTGGAGTTGCAGAAGTTATTTTACATTCGTACATCAAATACCCTCTTCCAGAGCTTTGTTGAGCAGCAGTGATATAACTCACATCATTTGAGTCTTCACTCGTATTCATCGCCAAATCAGTTTTATAAAACACGGTATTCATACCTCCAAAAAGATAATCGGTACCACCCATCATCACTCCTTTGTAAACAGCTACCCTGGCATTTGTTCCTCCAAAAAAGGAATCTTGACGTCCTACAACACGACATTTGTATAATACTACCTTGTCTATGTTGTTTTTGATTGCAATTGCTGCGGCTCTTTCTACAAAAGCCTTGTCTTGAACAGCAGTGCTTCCGATAGTAGTTGGACGAATACCTTTATTACCGGATGCTAATTCCACAACATCTTCAGATTCTTTCTTTGAAATGTATTGGTTATATGAGTTTTCAATAATAATATCTTCGGCAATAAATCCATTTGCACTAACAATTAATGTCGCGTTCCAATAAGTTGTTGTACCAGCTCCTATATTGGCAGTAGATGAAAATCCATTTTCCTTGTTCACCTTCAAGGTATTTGCATCCCACATACTGTTACTTTTCATACTATAGTAATTGTAGCCATGGCCATAATAAGATGTAATACGTACTGCACTGGCATCAATATCAACACCTTTGTTGGATAAATTTATATTTGGAGTTGTAGCAGCGTTTTTCAAGGTAACATTCGCCTGAGTTATGTCTAACATCTCTTCATAATTGCCCGGATCGATCATAACAGTAACTCTTTCGGTGCTATTTCTAGTCATAAAACCAATTGCAGTAAGTGCCGCATTTATAGTTTGATAATCCTTTCCAGCCCCAACTGTAATTGTAGGTTTGTATGTTGTAGTACCTCCTCCTACTTGGATATTTGTAAAATAACTTGTTAATGCAGATCCGCCCAGGGTTAAGGTTACATATCCAGGATTGGTTTCTGCACCAGTATAGGTATACTCAACATTTTCCAAAATAGAAGTACTATTGCTAGTAGTAATGATTGGTGCTCCGCTTTCTATAGTAAAATTGGCTGCATAGTAGTAAGTAATTAAAACCTTGTCCCCAATGTTTTTTACTGGAATTTTTATTGTTGCTCCAGTTTTTGCAGTTAAATCTCCCTGCGCTACACGATTGGAAACCGTTCCCGCTACTAGCATCCCTTTATAACCTGCAGTTGTTGTAGTCGATACAGTTCTGTCATCAAATGACCAAATTGATACTGGTTTGAAGTCAATTGTCTTGGAAGTAGCTGCACCTGTAACTTTTATATTGGAAATAACTCCACAATCAACCGGATAATCGTCCAATCCTGAGTAGGTAATACTATAAGTTCCATTGCGCAAGCTTATTCCTGAAATAGAATTGTAATTATACACATAGCCGCTTTCAGTCGTATTGGTAAAAGACATTTTTAATTTACCCAATTGAGTAGCGTCCAAGCCTGTTGTATTAATTGTTATACCATAAGTTGGTTTTGGAGTAAATGCTACATTTGCAGTAGTTGTCCCGGTAACCGAAATTGTATTGGATAAAATTTCCGAATCGTTGACTCCTGTTGCAGATATGGTATATTGTACACCTGACTCCAATTCTACAGTGTAAGTTGAATTTGCCGTATTGATAACCGGTTTAGGAACAAAAACTTTATTAGTAACAGGTGTGTAAGTTAAACCCACTTTTGAAATATCAGTTCCTAATCCTGTTATAGAACCACTTACCGTATATAAATCAGCCTTAATTATTGTAATATCGTGTGTAACGGTTGTTGCATCGGTAACTGTAAAATTTTCTCCATTGGAAATAATATATCCATTAGCTCCAATCAAACTCATTTTATAGGTAAAGCCAGAAGGTACGGCTACACTATAAGAACCTGCTGTCACTGGAGCCGAATAGGTTTTTCCGGTAAAATTATTCGTAAAAAGAACTGAATAACCACCCGGTATTCCTGCGGCGGCTGTTACATCCAAATTACCTGTCAAAGTTAAGGGAGTTACTGGCTTACGATATATTCTGTAATAATTTCCTTTTCCTACCAATGAAACTATTTTGAAATTACCTGCTGCCTTTGCGACAAATTTGACCAAGGTTACACCCGTACCGGAAATGGTTACCGGTATACTTTCAGTCTGTGTGCCAGTAGTCAAATTGGAAACGGATATTGAATTTCCTGCAGATTCCGTACTTGAAACAACCGTTACTTCATCATCGGCATTTAATGTTAGAGTGAAGTAACGTGATGTCGCAGTTGCAACAGAGGTAGCATTATTGGCCGCACCGTTGCAATAATATCTCGCCGTATAGTTTGGGTCAGTTGTCCCAATACTACCGGTCGCATAGCGTGTAATGGCATTTACATTGGCATTGGCAGCTGATACATACAGACGATCCGATCCTCCTGTCGTAAGGGTCAACACTCCCGGAGTAAGTGTGAATGTTCCTGTAGGCAAGACAATTCCACTTGTGCCTGCAACTGTGCCAGCAGGATACCAACTGTTTATAGTGGCAACCGTTAAATTGTTGTTGTATGTTGTATTTGCATCTGAAGCAAGTTCAACACCTCCAAGATCCCAGACATCAATAGTAACTTTTTGAGCCTGAATAAATGATGTCGTACATAACATCATGAGAATAAGTAATCGTAATTTTCTCTTCATGTGGTTTAATTAAATGGTTTTACAATTTGGTTATAGTTTGGTTTATTAAATTTTATCTAATTACAGATTCTTTCTTGTTAAGTTAATAATGGTTTTTATTATATGTCTCAATATTAGTATTTCAATTTTAAAATAATTTTGGCTATTTTTTGACACAGGCCTTGTTTTACCTAGTAAAATCTATATATAATGAAATCTTTCACATAATTTATTGTTGAATTAATGTGTAATCGATTACACAAAAATAGTTTTTATTTTTAAATACTCAATTAATTGCATTATTTTTTTTAAATACTATAAAATTATAAGCTTATTTTTATTGTATGCTCATAATAGATTCATGTAAAACCATAAATTCATAATTGTGTTTATGCCCAATAAGTCTAGTAAATCAAGCCAAAAAACTGATAAATATTGGCGAATAATTTTAATTAAATTGAGAGATAAGATAGTTTGAAATTTTTTTCAAACTCCCACTATTATAAGAGTTAATTTGATTTACTTCCAATCTTGAATTTTTTTTCCATAAAAAAACCCTCAAAAGCAAAATGCTTTTGAGGGTAGTATAATTATAATTTTTAAGTTTTATGCCTCAGCCAATTCTTTAATCTGGTTTTTGATTTTCTCTTCCAATTCTTCTGCTAATTCTGGATTATCTTTAATCAATGATTTTACAGCATCACGACCTTGACCTAATTTTGTTTCTCCGTAGCTAAACCAAGAACCCGCTTTTTTGATAATTTCAAATTCAACAGCAAGATCTAAGATTTCACCAGTTTTTGAAACACCTTCGCCATACATAATATCGAATTCGGCTACTTTAAATGGTGGAGCTACCTTATTTTTTACAATTTTAACTTTGGTTCTGTTTCCAATAACATTTTCACCATCCTTGATTTGGGTAGAACGACGAATATCCAATCGTACCGATGCATAAAACTTCAAAGCATTACCTCCCGTGGTCGTTTCCGGATTTCCAAACATTACCCCAATTTTCTCTCTCAACTGGTTGATGAAAAATACAGTACAATTTGTTTTGCTAATTGTTCCAGTTAATTTACGTAAGGCCTGAGACATCAAACGTGCGTGAAGACCCATTTTGGAATCTCCCATTTCACCCTCAATCTCACTTTTTGGCGTCAAAGCAGCAACCGAGTCAATAACTACGATATCAATCGCTCCTGAACGAATCAGGTTCTCGGCAATTTCAAGAGCTTGCTCACCATTATCCGGTTGTGAAATGATTAGGTTTTCGATGTCAACACCTAATTTTTCAGCATAATTTCTATCAAAAGCATGCTCAGCATCAATAAAAGCGGCAATTCCTCCCGCTTTTTGAGCTTCAGCAATCGCATGTAAAGTCAAAGTTGTTTTACCAGATGATTCTGGTCCGTATATTTCGATAATTCTTCCTTTTGGATAACCGCCAACTCCCAAAGCCAAATCAACTCCCAATGAACCAGATGAAATTGTCTCTACTTCTTCTATGGCTTTATCGCCCATTTTCATTACAGTCCCTTTTCCATAGGTTTTGTCCAACTTATCAAGAGTAAGTTGTAAAGCTTTTAACTTTGCTTCTTTTTCTGAAATGCTGTTTTCTTTCGTCGCCATATTTATTATTTATTTGGTTTTGCCTTAATTTAGATTGAAACTAGGCTTTTTTTTGAATTTAATTCTCGTAAAAATACTTCTTTTTTTTGAAGTCACAATAGATGAGTTTTTAACAAAATAGGTTTTACTATTTGGACGTGCCACCCTCTCAATAAAAGGGCTTATTCTCTTTGCGTTTATTCGCCCTTTTATTGAGAGGCTGTCGGGCTTTCCGCGCTACTTCGGTAGCCTGCTTCTATCCCTCACGCAAAAAACCGTCTTCGAATTTAGAAATTTTGGTCTTTAAGAGAACTTACTGTATTGGATTTTCTAATTTTATAGCAGGACACAAAGTTCCAGATATTAACTAATCAATAAATAAAGCTTTGAGCTCCGTTGCTTCCTGAGGATTCATTTTTCCCGCCAAAACCAGACTTAATTGCTTTCTCCTCAAGGCAGCATCGTATCGCTGTTTCTCCAATTCGGTTTGAGGTTCAATAGGAGGAACTTCAACAGGTCTTCCCGTATCATCCACGGCAACAAAAGTATAGATGGCTTCGTTAGCCTTGGTTCTATTTCCTGATTGACGGTCTTCGACCCAAACATCTATGTAAATTTCCATCGAACTTTTAAAAGCTCGCGATACTTTGGCTTCTATAATTACGACGCTACCAAGCTGAATAGATTTGTTGAAAGCCACATGATTTACAGAGGCGGTTACACCTATACGGCGTGAATGCCTTCCTGCAGAAATGCTTGCAGCACGATCCATTCTGGCCAAAAGTTCTCCTCCAAACAAGTTGTTTAAAGGATTGGTCTCGCTCGGTAAAACCAGATCGGTCAATACGGTTAAGGATTCTGATGGATGTCTTGCCGTCATATTTATATTATAATATTTATTTTTTTTATTGTTATTGAATTTTGCAATTGCCATTGAATTTTGCAATCGCTTTTTTTAGTTCAACCAATATACTGCCATTACCGAAGGGATAAAGTACAATACAATGGTTCTTGCGCCATCATAATCTTTGGCCAATCGTTGTCCAAACAGCAACATGATAAGTGTGAGACTCGAGAATATTGCGCCATACAGGCCATACACTCTGCCACTGTTTACTGCCAGTTCAATGGCTCCAACCGTGCATAATACACCGGAAATTAATTCCAATATCAATACATTTACCAATGCCAATGGCACTTGATTGCGCAAAGGGGTTTTTGCAAAATGTTCCTTGAGCCAATCCAAGTTGTCTTTCCAATGAAATAATTTGTCTTGGGATGATTGCAAAAAGGTAATTGCCAAAAAAACTAATAATAAGATTGAAGCAATATTATTCATGGGGTTTATTTTTTATGAATTAAACGTGTAAGCTTTATGGATAAATCGGTTAAAATTATTTTGGCATTGCCATTGCGTTCAATATGATACATGGCATCTGATATTTCTTTAAAGATTTCATTAATATTGTTTCCGTTTACAAAAGGGGCAAAATTTGCCAGTTTGAATTTTTCTACTTTTGTTTCAATATATACCAGTTCTTTTGCTTCATAATTGAGCAATAAGGCCTGACGGAACATTTCGATGCAAAACTGCAAGAATTTTTTTTGGGTTTCTCTTCCCAAAGCAGCTATTTGCTCGCTCCATTCTATCAAGTCTTGTATTGCAGCAGCGTTTCCTTTTGCCTTAAAAGCTGCTCGAACCCACGTGACAAACCATTGTTCAAAAGGAGATGCCTCATCGGTATTCAATAAATGGAGCGCTTTATTATAATTTCCCTGTGCTTGGTGGGCAATTTTTAATGCTTCTTTATGTTCTATTTGCTCTTTTTCAACAAGGGCGTTTGCGATTACCTGTTCGCTTAATCCATTAAAATGAGTTACCTGACAACGAGACCGAATGGTTTGTATAATGTCTTCTTCATTTTCAGAAATAAGCAGAAAAACTGTTTTTTCAGGTGGTTCTTCCAATAGTTTAAGAAGTTTATTGGAAGCGGCAATATTCATTTTATCGGCCATCCAAATGATCATTATTTTATGACCGCCTTCATATGACTTTAAGGAAAGAGACTTTAAAATTTCTTGGGCATCGTCAACCCGGATTTCTCCTTGTTTGTTTTGCACTCCCAATTTTGCATACCAATCAAATAATCCACCATAAGGATTTTCTAGTATAAATTGCCTCCAATCCGAAATAAAATCGATGCTTTTTGGTTTTTGTTTTACTTCTTCAGTAGTTACTGTTGGATAAATAAAATGCAAATCAGGATGTGAAATTTTTTCAAATTTAAGCACACAGGATTCATTTAAACCTTGTTGTGAGTTGCACAAAACATATTGTGCATAGGCGATTGCCATTGGCAAAGTGCCACTGCCTTCTGGGCCAACAAATAATTGAGCATGAGGGATTCTGCCCAAATCAACACTCTTTGTTAAGTGGCTTTTAATGTATTCCTGACCTAAAATATTAGAGAATTGCATTCGACAAAGATAGAAGAAAATGATAGTTTCAAAAATTTTATGCTGTAAACTTTGAGGCAACGTATCAAGCATAATGATTATTGGATAATATTAGATAAAGAGGGCAAAATTTGTTTTTTCAACCATTTTATGTTAATAACTTTTGAATTAGACATGTTAAAAGTGTTAATTTTATATTTTTGTTTGTAATTTTAATAAGAATAAATATGTTAAATAAATAGAATTTTCCTGTTTTTTATTTTTTTAATTTTCCAATTAATTTCGATAAAGTGCTGATTATGCATGTTGTAATGTAAAAAAGGGCGTGTTTTTATATTAAAATAATCCAGATTTTATTTTTCAAGCCTTGGAAATTCAATTTAATTGTATATTTTTGTTTTATTAATTACTTAAAACCAAGATATGAAAGGGAAAATTATTTTTTTCAGTATTTTTATGTTAGCATTGAGTTCTTCAAAATGTATAGCACAGGCAAAACCTAATATGCCAAAAAGCATCATCAGTACAACTGCATCTATTCGTACTTATAATGATGATAAAACACTGAAGGCTTTATCAAAAGGAGAATTGGTGGAATTATACATTGAACGTATGAAGGTAATCGTGAAGATTTTACCAAATATCGGTATGGCAACCAAACCAGGTGTTACCATGACGGACTTAGGTATTCCTGATACTGCCGACAATAAAAAATCTTTGGATTTAGAAGTAGAAGCAACACAAACCTATTTGGATATTACAGTTGACTATTTAAGAAAAATGTTACCATTTTGCGATAAAGGACAACTTGTAAACGCTATTTTATTTTATGAGCAAACTTTAAAATCACTACGTGATTTAGAAGCACAATAAAAAGTTTTTTTTAGGAAATTCATTTTCTCTAAGTAAGATCTTAAACTCTTTATGAGTTATTAACTCTAGCCTACGGAGGACAAATTAATATTAATACCCCAAACCTATGAAACTCAAATCACTATTTATATGGGTTTTTCTTGCAGTTGTTGGTAACGTAAGTGCCCAACAAGAAAAAGGAATTTTCGGACCAAGCAATTGGTTGAATAACTGGACAGAATTTAAACCTGCCAAAGCCGATTATGGCGAAGCGACTCAGATTCTTGCAGGTAATATTAGCGTAAATACAACGTTAACCAAAAAGGATGTATACATTATTCAAGGTAATGTATATGTTACTAATAATGCTGTTCTTACAATCGATCCAGGAACTATAATTATTGGTGATGCTGAATCTAGAGGTACTTTGATTATTACCAAGGGAGCTCAAATTGTAGCACAAGGTTTGGAAACTGATCCTATTGTTTTCACTTCCAATAAAAGTATTAAAAAAGCTGGTGACTGGGGTGGTATCGTAATTCTTGGTGATGCACCTATTAATAAATTTGGTCTCTATTCTTCTGTAAACTATGATGATTTAGATCCTGCATTGACTACTTATGGAGGTAGCAATCCTGAAAGTTCGTCTGGAGTAATGAGATTTGTCAGAGTGGAATACGCAGGTAAAAAAGCTAGAGGTTCTGAAAATTTTGATGCTATTTTACTTGGAGGTATTGGGAACAAAACAATCTTGGAAAACATAATGGTAAGTTATGCTGCTGGAAATGCTTTTGAAATTCTAGGTGGTGAGCCTGTAATGTCAAAAATGGTTTCTTACAGATCCAACGGAATTGATTTTAAATTTACATTAGGAACCCAGGCAAAAATTGACAACTCTTTGGTAATTAGATCGTCTTATGTAAGTAATAGTAGCGGTTCTCGTTGCTTGGATATTTCTTCTTACGATAAAAAAGAGGATGTTGATTTTACTAAAAAACAGACATCAGTAACTGCAACTAATCTTACTATGGCAAATGATAGTGATAATATCGATGCAGATATTAAGGCTGGATTGGTTAAAGAAGGTGTTTTCGTAGCAGAGAATACCACTCTAATCCTAAGAAAAAGTGTAATTTCTGGTTTTAATCCTGCTGTTGTATTGGATTCTAAAATCGATATTAATGACAAAAATCTTAAGAAAATTAGAATTGAAGAAATGTATTTGAACTTCTGCAAAGGAAATATATTTTCAGCAGGATCTCTTAATAATGAAGATTTAGAAAGTTATTATGGAACTAATGTTTTCTTTAATTTATATTCTAAAACTTCTAACATTGAAACATTCAATGATTTTGCAAATCCTAGAAGACCAGATTTTAGATTAGCTCTTACTAAAATAACTGCTTCTACAAAATAAAAAAACATAAAACTTATTAAAAAAATAAAATGAAAGTTGAACCCAAAAAACAGGTTCAGCTTTCATTTTATTAATTAAAAGTTGTTTTTAATTGTTTTGCAAATTCCCTCCCTAACAGATCCAATGAATGGTTGAAATTATCAATGATGATTTGCGAATTGGATGCCCCCATGAAAAGCAATAACTATCAACCTATGAATAGAAAAACTACTCCTTTATATTCTTTTAATACATTTCTGTTTTTTTTGATGTTGTTGGTACTGCCATCAACGGGATTATTATTTGCACAAACAATTACACCGCAAAGGCTACCTTACGATAAAATTTGTGCAGGAGGGCCTCACCCTAACGATCCAAATAGGATATTCAATGAATTTCAGGCAAAATTCAAAATTTTAGGTTTTGATCCTAGCATGACTTTTGAAATTGAGTTATCGGATCCTAATGGATCTTTTAGTAAACCAATTGCAACTATTCCTTTGTCACCTTTGCCAGGAACGGACCCTGACACCGCGACTGATAAAACATTAACTTTTGCCATACCGACTAATTTAGTTGGTTCTGATAAGTATGAATTACGTGTTAAAAGCGGTTCAGGTATTGTAAGTTCTAGTTTTACAATCTTTGGAAGCTCAAACATTAAGTCATTACCAGTCTATTTCAAATCGTATAGTGGATCTTTTTTTATTAATGAAGCTAAGGACATAATTAGCTTTTGTAGTGGAAGCAGTGTTACGCTGACGGTTTACAATCCTACTCCAACTGTTCCAAATTCATCACCAGCCAATTTTCCTCAATTAAAATATCTTTGGTATAAGGACAATGTTTTAATTCCAGGTCAATCTACTAGCTCATTAACAGTTAATACTGTCGGAGTTTATTATGTCGAATTAAATTATGGTCCATGTTCAGATTTTAATAATAGTTCACAATCAGTTACGGTAAGTAGTGGTTCAGGATCTAATGCTTCTGTTACTTCAAGTTTGGGTAATCCTTTTTGTTCTTCGGCAAAGACTACCTTAACGGCTACTGCTGGTAATTCCTATATCTGGAAAAAGGGAGGAGCTGTAATTCCTCAAGCGACAAGCCAGACATATCAAACGGATGTTGCTGGATTGTACACTTGTGATATTGATTTTGGAGGATGTAAAGCTACAGTTTCAATTGATTTGAAAACGAATTCAACCATAACTGCCAGCGGAAATGTGGTTGCCGAAGGCGAAACATTGTCTATTGATCAAGGTGATAAACTGACAGTAACCGCTACTACTATCGCTTCCAATCCAACTTACCAATGGTATCGTAACGATGTTGAGATTGCAGGTGCCAATCAAAGTACTTTGGATATAACTGTTTCTGGAAATTATAAAGCGGTCGTTTCAGGTTGTGCTATGTCATTCAATGTGAATTATAGTTCAGTGATTGATTTTAATGTTCCAAAAATACCAAATATTGTTACACCAAATAATGATGGTGTTAATGATACTTGGATTATACCGGATGAGTATAGTAATACAAAAACTCCAGTGACGATTTTAAATTCCTTCGGTGAAATCGTATTTGAAACTGTTGATTATGATAATTCCAATGGTTGGCCACAAACGAATATAGAGATTAAAAGTTTTAATCCTGTTTATTATTTTATAATTACTCCAAATGGCGGTTCGGCCAAAAAGGGTTCGATAACTCTTCTGAAATAATATGAAAAAAATTTTATTAAGCGTTTTCTTTTTTTGCTGTTCTGTTCATGTTTTCTATGCTCAACAAGAAAACGGTGTTGTATCTTATGTGATTCCACCTGGAAACTCTTTAAAATTTAATTCGTTTGTTATTAACCCAACTTTCAGTTTTGTAAGACAGCAAGGCGCTTATATCACCCTGTTTAACAAAACCCAGTGGGCAGGTTTTGATAATGCTCCAAAAACCTATTTATTGAGCTATTCTGGTCGTTTCAAAGAGAACGAAGGAGTAGGACTTGGTATTTTCCAACAAACTCAGGGCGTGCTTAGTACCACTGGTATTGTTGCCAATTTTGCGCATAATATTCTTTTACAGGAAGATAGTAATTTGACTTTTGGAATTAATTTGAGTGCCTATAAAAGCGGACTTAATAGTGGAAAAGTGATTTCAAATTTTTCAGATCAATCTTTAGAGAATATCCCTTCGAATACTTTATTGACAATTAATCCGGGAATAAACTATGGGACTGCCTTTCTGGATTTTGGTTTGGCATTAAATAATTTAATCACCTATAATTTTGGATCAGGAATCCTAAAAGATGATCCCAATCAAGGTGTTGAAGGACATGTGATGTACACTGGTTTTATTGATACTTATGGTTTTTTTGACAGAAGTAAATTTTCAGGCTTACTCAAGACCGAAATTAATAAGGAAAAAACAGCTTTTTCCGGATCGGCAATGTTTACCATTCCAAAAGGAATTTGGGCTCAGGCCGGCTATCACTCAGTATTAGGCATTACGGGAGGTTTTGGACTTAATATTACTCCAAAAATTGCTCTTGAATATTCCTATGGTATGGGTATGGGAGATATTTCGCAATTAGGAGGATCTCATATTATAGTATTGGCATACAAATTCAAGAATCAGAATTTTGATTACGGAGATGATGAAGAAGAAGGAGCCATTATTGAACCTGCTCCAGTACAAAAAAAGGTTGCCGCTGCACCAAAGGCAGATACAAAGGCTATTGCTGAAGCTAACAAAGCTAAACTGGAAGCTGCCTCTAAAGCTAAAGCAGATGCTGTAGCTGTGGCAAAAGCAAAAGCCGAAGCGGCAGCAGCTCAAAGAAAAATTAAGTTAGACGCCGATGCCAAAGCGAAAGCAGATGCAGCTGCTGCAATAGCCTTAGCAAATAAGAAACAAGATCCAGCTACTAAAGCTAAACTAGCGGCTGAAGCCAAAACGAAGGCAGATGCCGAAGCTTCTGCTGCAAAACTGGCCGCTGAGAATAAAGTGAAAGCTGATGCTGCAGCCAAATTAGCTGCGGAAACTAAGGTTAAGGCAGATGCCGCTGCCGCTGCAAAACTTGCTGCTGAAAATAAGACTAAAGCTGCCGCCGCTGCCAAGTTAGCTGCTGATAACAAAGTCAAGGCCGATGCTGATGCTGTTGCTGCCAAACTTGCTGCAGAAAATAAAGCCAAAGCTGATGCTGTTGCCGCTGCAAAACTTGCCGCTGATACTAAGGCCAAAGCTGATGCTGACGCTGTTGCTGCAAAACTTGCTGCAGAAAATAAAGCCAAGGCTGATGCAGAAGCCGCAGCCAAACTTGCCGCTGATACTAAGGCCAAAGCCGATGCTGACGCTGTTGCTGCCAAACTTGCTGCAGAAAATAAAGCCAAGGCTGATGCTGTTGCCGCAGCCA
>Ga0308157_10003810_pt1 | contig 21125 bp, 17 predicted proteins | sample PhyBR1_FD_201035 | JGI IMG/M metagenome (GOLD analysis project Ga0308157, IMG submission 201035) | Phyllosphere microbial communities from UC Gill Tract Community Farm, Albany, California, United States - DLSLB.R1 | ecosystem: Host-associated > Plants > Phyllosphere > Unclassified | place: USA...
GGCTCGGGCTGGTCTCGATACTGGATACGATTAACCGGCTTAGCCGCGTAACCTGAACCGCCGTGTACGGAACCGTACGCACGGTGGTGTGAGAGGACGGCGGGTGTGAGCCCGCCTCCTACTCGATCTGGCTGATGCGTTACCTGTAGGGCAACTGTCTTTCTCAAAATTTGAAAAGCCTGCGCGATTCATTGTAGGAGCGGGTTCACCCGCGAAAGGGCCAGTTTCTGCCAGCCATTGTGCATTGCCGGCACCACCGTATTCGCGGGTGAACCCGCTCCTACATCGATCGATGATGCCGGCCCGGCCCCGCAGGGCTACCGGCCACCCCCGCCCGTCGTAGGAGCGGGTTTACCCGCGAAAGGGGCGGGCCTGCGGGCCAGTTTCTGCCAGGCATTGTGCGTCGCCAGCACCACCGTATTCGCGGGTGAACCCGCTCCTACATCGATTGATGATACCGGCCCGGCCGCAGGACTGCCGGCCACCCCCGCCCGTCGTAGGAGCGGGTTTACCCGCGAAGAGGCCGGGCCTGCTGGCCAGTTTCTGCCAGGCATTGTGCATTGCCGGCACCACCGTATTCGCGGGTGAACCCGCTCCTACATCGATCGATGATACCGGCCCGGCCGCAGGGCTACCGGCCACCCCCGCCCGTCGTAGGAGCGGGTTTACCCGCGAAAAGGCCGGGCCTGCTGGCCAGTTTCTGCCAGGCATTGTGCATTGCCGGCACCACCGTATTCGCGGGTGAACCCGCTCCTACAGGGTGAGGTGCAGGCAGCAAGAACCTGGTTTTTCTGTTTCACTGTCAGCATCCATTGCGAAGACAAGAGTCAGCCAGATGACCGAATCCCCTCAGCGCACTGCCTTCTCCCACTTTCACCCGATTCTCACCCGCCCGCAGGACAACGACCTGAACGGTCATATCGCCGGGGCCACGGTGCACGGCTTCTTCGAAGCGGCGATCCAGGCGTTTCTGGTCGAGCAGGCCGAGTTGGACCTGCGTGACGGCGAGCTGGCGGCTTTCGTGGTCAGTTCGGCAGCAGATTTCTATGCATTGCCGGGCTTCCCGGATGTGCTGGAAGTTGGGCTGGGCGTAACGCGCCTGGCGGGCAGTACGGTGGAGTACCGCCTGGCGTTGTATCGCCCAGGTGAGCCCGAGGCCTGTGCGGCGGGCAAGGTGGTGCAAGTCTTCATCGAGCGTGTCAGGGGCCGGCCTGTGGCGTTGCCAGAGGCGCTTCAGGTGATTCTTTCCGGCTTGGTGCTGGAACAACACGCATAAAAAAACCCGCCGGGAGGGGCGGGGTTTTTGTTGCCGGGGCAGGGCCCTCAGGCGTTAGTCGCGCCAGTGGCGCTTGTGCTTGCGGTGGCCGTAGTGATGGCCGCGGTCGTAGTGGCGACGGTCATCGTAGCCACGGCGGTAGCGACGGTCGTCATGGCGCTCATCGTCGTCGGCCTTGTTGCCCAGGTAGTTACCCAGCGCACCGCCAGCACCGCCGCCGGCGGCTGCACCGATGTAGCTACCAGTAGTGCCGCCTACCGAGCGACCCACCACGTTACCGCCTGCCGCGCCCAGGGCACCGCCAATAGCGGCTTCACCGCGCTGGCGCTTGTCGGCACCCAACGCACCGCCGGCCGCACCGCCCAGGCCAGCACCAATGGCGCCGCCAGTGCTACCGCCGATGGAGTTACCGACAACGGAGCCCAGTACCCCACCCAATGCGCCGCCAATGCCGGCCTCGGTGGTGCCGCCTGCCATGGCAACGCCGCTGAGCAAGCTGAAAGACAACAACAAAATCGAGGAGTACTTCTTCATCAAGAGAGCCTCATAAGGATGACGAGGCGAATTTGAGGCTAAGCGAGGTGGCTGGCAACGGAAATCCGACGAGTAACACGAGTTGTACACAATTCTCTAAGTCACTGTATTTGTTGTGAAACTTAAACCGCTTTCGGCTGTCTGAGATCTTTATGGCAAAAGCCCTGAACCTTGCGGAACAGGGCTTTTTTCGTTTTTGGAGCCTCTGGCCTGTTCGGGGCTGAAGCCGCTCCGACAGGGTTTTGCTCCAGCCTGTGGGAACGGTTTTAGCCGCGAACAAGGCTGGCACCTCTATTACAGGATACGCCCGTCGTCTTGCGCCCGCTCCAGCTTGATGGCGATGAACTTCGAGGTTGGCGTATGGCTGCCATCGCCAATGCTCTCCAGCGGCACCAGCGGGTTCACCTCCGGGTAATACGCCGCCGCCTGCCCGGCCGGAATATCGAACGCCAGCAGGGTAAAGCCGCGCACCCGGCGTACGTGTTCATCCCCCCACAACGACAGGATGTCGACCTTCTGCCCTGGCTGGAAGCCCAGGCGGATGATGTCGGCTTCGTTGGCGAACAGCACTTCACGCTGGCCGCGCACGCCACGGTAGCGGTCGTCCAGGCCGTAGATGGTGGTGTTGTACTGATCGTGCGAGCGCATCGACTGCATGATCAGGTCCGGCACCTGGCCGCTGGCACGCACACGCTCGTCAAGCAGCGTATCGGGCAGCAGGTTGGCCTTGAAGTTGGCGCGGCCGGTGTTGGTCTTCCATGTGCGGCTGGCGGCGTTATTGCCCAGGTAGAAGCCACCTGGGTGCTGCAGGCGTTCATTGAAGCCGCTGAAGCCTGTGATGGTGTCGGCGATCAGGTCGCGGATGCGCGCATAGTCGGCGACCAGCCAGTGCCAGTCCACGGGTTTATTGCCCAGCGTCGCGGCGGCGATGCCAGCAATGACCGCGGGCTCCGAGCGCATCTGCGAAGACAGTGGTTTGAGCTGGCCATTGGATGCGTGCACCATGCTGAACGAGTCTTCGACCGTTACCGCTTGCGGCCCGTCGGCCTGCAGGTCAATGTCGGTACGGCCCAGGCACGGCAAAATCAGCGCTTGCTTGCCATGAACCAGGTGGCTGCGGTTGAGCTTGGTGCTGATGTGCACGGTCAGCTCGCAGTTGCGCAGCGCCTGCGCCGTGCGCTCGGTGTCCGGTGTGGCCTGGGCGAAATTGCCGCCCAGGCCGATGAACACCTTGGCCCGGCCGTCGAGCATGGCGTGAATCGCTTCGACAGTGTTGTGGCCGTTGTGCCGTGGCACGGGGAAGCCGAAGCGCTTTTCCATGGCATCGAGCAGCGCCATGGGTGGGCGCTCGTTGATGCCCATGGTGCGGTCGCCCTGCACGTTGCTGTGGCCACGTACCGGGCATAGGCCTGCGCCAGGTGCGCCGATATTGCCGCGCAGCATCTGCAGGTTGACGATTTCCTGAATGGTCGGCACCGAGTGGCGGTGTTGGGTAATACCCATCGCCCAGCACATGATGACCCGCTTGGCGCGGCAGTACATGCGCGCGGCCAGCTCAATGTCGGCCATGGGCAGGCCGGATTGCGCCTGGATGTGGTCCCATGGCGTGGCATCTACCACGGCCAGGTAATCGTCCACGCCATGGCCGTGCTCGGCGATGAAGGCATGGTCGAACAGCGCCGGTTCACCTTTGGCCTGCGCTTCACGCTCCCACTGCAGGGCGAACTTGGCCATGCCACGCAGCAACGCCATGTCGCCACCCAGCGCCGGCCGGAAGAATGCCGTGTTGGTTGGGCGGTCGCTGTTGGTCAGCATTTCCAGCGGGTTCTGCGGGTGCTGGAAGCGCTCCAGGCCACGCTCCTTGAGCGGGTTGATGCAAACTACCTGAGCGCCACGTTTCACCGCGTCGCGCAGCGGGTCGAGCATGCGCGGGTGGTTGGTGCCGGGGTTCTGGCCCCAGACAAAAATCGCGTCGGCATGTTCGAAGTCGTCGAACGTGACCGTGCCTTTGCCCACCCCGATGCTTTGCCCCAACGCCACGCCGCTGGCCTCGTGGCACATGTTCGAGCAGTCGGGAAAGTTGTTGGTGCCGAAGGCGCGCACGAACAACTGGTACAGGTAGGCAGCTTCGTTGCTGGCCCGCCCCGAGGTATAGAACTCGGCCTGGTCAGGAGTGGCCAACTTGTTCAGCTCGCGGGCGACCAGGGCAAAAGCGGCGTCCCAGCTGATCGGCTGGTAGCGGTCGCTGGTCGCGTTGTAGACCATCGGTTCGGTCAGGCGGCCCTGGTACTCCAGCCAGTAGTCGCTTTGCTGCAGCAGGGCGGTGACGCTGTAACGGGCGAAGAAGGCAGCATCGACACGCCGCTTGGTGGCCTCCCAGTTCACGGCCTTGGCGCCGTTCTCGCAGAACTTGACCATGCCGCTTTCTGGCGAATCGCCCCAGGCGCAGCCTGGGCAGTCGAAACCGCCGTTCTGGTTGGTCTTGAGCAGGGCGCGAAGGTTCTTCAGCGCGTTATCGCTGCCAACCCAGGCCTTGGCCACGCTGCGCAGCGCGCCCCAGCCACCGGCAGGGCCGTGGTAGGGCTTGTAGCGAGGGGTTGAGGCTGGGGCATTGTCCGGTAGGTGTTGGTACGAGGTCACGACTGTTACGACTCCGCCGCGGGGCTATAGACCCGCGGTGCGCTGTGCTTGGGTAGATGAATGAGGTTGAGGTTGTGCTTGCGCGCCCATTGCAGGGCAAGCCCGGTGGGGGCTGACAGGCTGACCAAGGTCTGGATGCCGGCGCGCAGCACCTTCTGTATCAATTCCAGGCTGCAGCGGCTGGTGACGATCGCAAGGCCACCCTGGCTGTCGATGCCCTGGCGCAGCAGCGCGCCGATCAGCTTGTCGAGGGCGTTGTGCCGGCCAATGTCTTCACGGCCCAGCAGCAGTTCGCCGTGGCGGTCCATGAACAGCGCGGCATGCACCGCCCCGCAGTGCTGGCCCAGCGGCTGAAACGCATCGATGCGCTCGCGCAGGCCCACCAGCCACGCTGCCGGTGGCAGCGGCGCACCGGGCAGCACGGCCAGTTCGGGCAACGCCTGCTCCAGCGCCTCGACCCCGCACAGGCCGCAGCCACTGGTGCCGGCCAGCTGCCGGCGCTGGTTTTTCAGGCTCCAGAAGGCTCGGCTGGATATTTCCAGGTCTGCATACAGGGCTGAGCCACTGCCCGAGAGCTTCAGGTCGTAGATTTCCGTGGTGCCTTCGACGATGCCGCTGCCCACGCTGAAACCGACGGCGAAATCTTCCAGGTCGGTCGGGCTGACGAGCATCACTGCCTGATTGAGGCCGTTGTAGACGATGGCCAACGCAACCTCTTCGGCCAGCGGCGTGCTGTAACCTTTACTGTCGCTGAGCTGGACGTATGCGTAGGTGTTGCTGGCGGCCGGCAGGGACAAGGGCGATGAGGCCGTGCAGACCGGAGGTTTGCTGTTCATCGGGGCGGGCTGTTCATTCGGCGGCTGGGTATAGCACAAGCCTAGGCGCGTGGGGCTGTGGCGTCTAATCGCTAAGGTCTATGCCTTGATAGAGCGCGTCGATTGGTCGCAGGCGGCAGGTAGGGAAATCCTGGCCTAGACTTTCGTCTCCGAGGTTTATGTCACAAGGAGAACGCAATGAGCCTGTTCAGTTTCGTGAAAGAAGCCGGCGAGAAGTTGATCGACCTGCTGACCCCAGGCAATGCCAACGCTGAGGAGCAGCTCAAGGAACACGTTGCCAAGGTTGGCCTGGGCAACCCGAATATCAGCGCTACTGTAGAAGGCGACAAGATCATTCTCAAGGGCGAGGTGGCCAGCCAGGAAGAGAAGGAGAAGATCATTCTGGCGGCAGGCAATATCAATGGTGTGGCCAGCGTAGACGATCAGATCACTGTGACTGGGCCGGTGGTGATGGCGGCCCGGTTCGTCACGGTGAAGAAGGGTGACACGCTGTCGGCCATTTCCTTGGCGGTGTACGGCAATGCCAACCAGTACAACAAGATATTCGAGGCCAACAAGCCGATGCTTTCGGACCCGGACAAGATCTACCCTGGGCAGGCGCTGCGTATTCCTGAGTGATTTTTGCAGGCTTTATCGGCCCTATCGCCGGCAAGCCGGCTCCCACGAGGTTGCTGCAAGGCCAGAGGCCGGTGGCCACCTGTGGGAGCGGGCGTGCCCGCGAACACCGGCGTAGCCGGTGCCAGGGCCCTCACAAGCCAATCAACAGCTGCCGGTAATCCTCGACCGCAGCAAACTCTTCGGTATCGCGTGGCTGCGCCTGGCTATCCGGCTGGCGCACAGCCAGCAGGTGCGCCACACCAAAGCGCCGTGCGCTGCGCAGTATTGCCAGGGTGTCATCGATGAACAGGCTACGCCCCGGCTCAAACCCGATGTCCGCCTGCAAGGCGCCCCAGAACTGTGGGCTTTCCTTCGGGTAACCATAGTCATGCGAGCTGATCAGCCGCTCGAAGTAGGGTGCCAGCTCCACCCGTTCGAGCTTCAGCGACAGCGAATCACGGTGGGCATTGGTGATCATCACCACGCGCTTGCCTGCACCGCGAATCGCCGCCAGGAACGTGTCGGCATCCGGGCGCAACGCGATCAGGTCGGCAATTTCCCGCTTCAGCTCCCGGATCGGCAGGCGCAGCTCCCGGCTCCAGAAGTCCAGGCAATACCAGTTCAGCGTGCCGGCATTGCGCTCGAACAGCGGTTGCAGTTCCATTTCTGCCATCGCCCGGCTCACCCCATGCAGCTCTGCATAGCGCTGGGGCAGGTGGTCCAGCCAGAAGCGGTTGTCGTAATGCAGGTCGAGCAGGGTACCGTCCATATCCAGCAGGACGGTATCGATGGCAGACCAGGGAAGAACAGGCATGGGAAACTCTCGATCAGTCGGCAAGCCACGGTATAGTAACCCGTTCACGCCAAGGAGCCGCCCCATGCGCCAGAAACCCACCGTCCTCAGCCGCGAAATCGTCGCCAGCAGCCGCCTGTTCCGCGTAGAGGCTGTGCAATTGCGCTTCAGCAATGGTGCCGAACGCACCTATGAGCGCCTGGTCGGCCGGGGTAACGGCTATGGCGCGGTGATGATCGTGGCCATGCTCGACGCCGAGCACGCCGTGCTGGTGGAAGAGTATTGCGGTGGCACCGATGAGTATGAGCTGTCGCTGCCCAAGGGCCTGATCGAGCCCGGCGAAGATGTGCTGGCAGCCGCCAACCGCGAGCTCAAGGAAGAGGCCGGGCTTGGCGCGCACTTGCTCGAGCACCTGACCGAGCTGTCGCTTTCGCCGGGCTACATGAGCCAGAAAATCCAGGTGGTGCTGGCCACCGACCTGTACGAAGAGCGCCTGGAAGGCGATGAGCCGGAGCCGATGCGGGTCGACAAGGTCAACCTGCGCGAGCTGTCGGCCTTGGCCATGCATCCGCAGTTCACCGAAGGCCGCGCCCTGGCGGCGCTGTACCTGGCGCGTGACCTGCTGATCCAGCGGGGGCTGCTGGCGCTATGAACGACAAGCAACTGATGGTGGAAGTGGTCAAGTTGGCCTTGACTGCGGGCGAGGCGATCCTGCCGTTCTGGCGTGCGGATGTGGCAGTGACCAACAAGGCCGATGATTCGCCGGTGACCGCCGCCGACCTGGCAGCACACCGAGTGATTGCCGATGGCCTGCTGGCGCTGGCGCCGCAGGTTCCGGTGTTGTCCGAAGAGGACTGCAACATTGCGCTGGCCGAGCGCCAGGGCTGGAGCCGCTGGTGGCTGGTGGACCCGCTGGATGGCACCAAGGAATTCATTGCCGGCAGCGAGGAGTTCACAGTCAATATCGCCTTGATCGAAAACGGCGAGGTGGTGTTTGGCGTGGTATCGATGCCCACCAATGGCCGCTGCTACTTTGGGGGCCGCGAATTGGGGGCCTGGCGGGCAGAAGCGGGTGAGGCGGCCCGGCCGATCCAGGTGCGCAACGCCCCGCCGGCGGGTGAGCGGTTTACCGTAGTTGCCAGCCGCCGGCACTCCAGCCCCGAACAGGAAGCATTGTTGGCGGGCCTGGGTGCGGCAGTGGGTGAACTGGAGTTGGCCAACATCGGTAGCTCGTTGAAGTTCTGCCTTTTGGCCGAGGGCAGCGCCGATTGTTATCCACGCCTGGCGCCGACTTCGCAGTGGGATACGGCGGCGGCCCAGGGTGTGGTGGAAGGGGCGGGTGGTGAAGTGATCGGGCTGGACGGTTTGCCGTTCCGTTACCCGGCGCGCGAGTCTTTGCTCAACCCGTATTTCCTGGCGTTGCCGGCAAAGGCAGCGTGGCGCCAGGCCTTTCTTGGGCTGATCTAGCGGGCCTGGCCGGCCTTGTGTTGCGATGGGCTGCAACGCAGCCCCCAAGGTTTGGGGATGGTGCATAAATTGCCGGGGCTGCTTTGCAGCCCATCGCGACACAAGGCCGCTCCTACAGGGGGCGCTACAGCCTTCGTTCTTAGCGGTGCAGCACGTACTGGCCGTTGAAGGTGACGGCCGGCTCATCACTCCCAGCATTGCTTACCGTGGTTTCCAGCGTCAAGCGCGCCCGCCCACGGCGCTGGTACAGGGTGAGGAAGCGTTCCCAGGCCTTCTCTTCCGGCGCCGCGCAACGGGCTATTGCCGCCCCGGTAACCGGCAGCGGGTAGCTGATTTGCCCTTCCTGGATGACGATATGCCCGTCATCTATCCCCAGTTCGCGCAGCCGCAGGTGCAACCAGCCCCAGCCCACAAGCACTGCTGCACAGTACAGGCTGCCGCCGAACATGGTGCTCTTGTGGTTGACGTTGGCCGCCAGCGGCAATTGCAGGCGCAGGGTGTGGTGTTGCCAATCAATGACTTCCAGGCCCATTTCGCGGGTCAGCGGGATGTCGCCATGCAGTACGGACTGCAGGTACTGGCTATCGGTGCTCATCAACGGTTGTCCTCATGGTCGTCGTGCCCGCCGCTAGCGCCCTCGAAGCTCAAGCCATGCTTGCGCAGCTTGTCGTGCAAGGTTTTGCGGGGGATGCCCAGCGCCTCTGCCAGGCTGCGCATGGAGCTGTGGGGCTGGGCCAGCTCGGCGGCGATCAGCGAACGCTCGAACTGCTCGACCTGTTCGCTCAGGTTGCCACTCAACACCGAAGGCGCCGCAGCCGCAGCCGCTGGCAGCTGACCATCCAGCGCCAGCTCAAGGCCCAGGGCGAAACGCTCGGCGGCGTTCTGCAATTCACGCACGTTACCTGGCCAGGTGTGGCGCAGCAGCATCGCCCGCTGCGCCGGCAGCAAGGCGTGCGGCGCCAGGCTGTGGCGCTGGCTGGCAGCGTCGGCAAAATGCTGGAACAGCACCAGGATATCGTCGCCGCGGTCCCGCAGCGGCGGGATACGCAGTGGCGCTACGTTCAGCCGGTAGTACAGGTCGGCACGGAAGCGGCCTTGGTCGGCGGCCTGGCGCAGGTCTTCCTTGGTGGCGGCGATAATGCGGATATCCAGCGGGATCAACTGGTTGCCGCCCAGGCGTTCCACCACCCGCTCCTGCAACATGCGCAGCAGCTTGACCTGCACGTCCAGGCTCATGCTCTCGATTTCGTCGAGGAACAGCGTACCGCCGTTGGCGAACTCGAATTTGCCGATGCGCCGTTTTTGCGCCCCGGTGAACGCCCCGGGTTCATGGCCGAACAGTTCGCTTTCGACCACTGACTCGGCCAATGCCCCGGCGTTGATCGCCACGAATGGCCCATCACGGCGGCTGGACAGGTCATGCAGCGCGCGGGCGACGACCTCCTTGCCGGCACCCGTTTCGCCCAGGATCAGCACATCGGCGCGGGTTGCGGCCAAGGCGCCGATCTGCTCGCGCAGGCGCTGCATGGCCGGCGAGTGGCCGACCAGGCGCGTGGCCAGTTGCTGGCGGTCGCTCAGCGCCAGGCGCAGGCTGCGGTTGTCCAGCACCAGGCGGCGCAGCGCCAGGGCACGGCGCACGCTGTCGAGCAGTGCGTCGCTGGCGAAGGGCTTTTCCAGAAAGTCATAGGCACCGGCGCGCATTGCCTGTACCGCCAGGGGCACATCCCCGTGCCCGGTAATCAACAGCACGGGCAGTTCGCTGTCGCGGCCGTGCAGTTGCTCCAGCAGCTGCAGGCCATCGATGCCGGGCATGCGGATATCGCTGACCACCACGCCGGGCCAGTCGCTCTCGATACGCTCAGCCAGGCCTTGGGCATCGCCCAGCGCGACCACTTTCAGCCCGGCCAGGTCCAAGGTTTGGCTCAGGGCCTGGCGCAGGTGCGGGTCATCGTCGACCAGGATGACCTGGGCTTGGCTGTCGATCTGTGTCTCGGGGGTCATGCCGAGGGGTCCTCCGAATTGGGCAAGGTCGCGCCAGGCGCAGCCTTGCGTAGCTGCAGGGTCAGCAGAGCACCACCTTCCGGGTGGTTGGCCAGCAGCAGTTCACCCCCCAGGGCGCGCATCAGGCTTTCGCAGATGGCCAACCCCAGGCCCAGGCCCTGGGTGCGGGTCTTGGTGGTGAAAAACGGCTCCTTGGCATGCTCCAGGGCCTGGCGGCTGAAGCCGGGGCCATTGTCGCGGATGTACAGGTAGACGCAGTCATCACGCTGTTCGGCACTTAGCCACAGGCGGCGCGGGTTGGCTTTTTCGGTCAGGGCGTCCAGGGCATTGGCCAGCAGGTTGCCCAGCACCTGGCGCAGGCGGGTTTCACCGGCCTGTACCCACAAGGTGGCTTCCGGCAGGTCGCGGATCAGCTCCACGGCCATTGCCCGGCGGCGCTTGGCCAGCAGCGCGAGGGCATCGTCCAGGGCTGGCTGCAGGGCCACGCTTTCCGGCGCATGCCGATCACGGCGGGCGAAGGCCCGCAAGTGGGCGATGATCGACGCCATACGCCCGGTCAGCTCGCCAATCAGCTTGAGGTTGCCGCGGGCGTCCTCGGTGCGTTGGTGATCGAGTAGGATCTCGGCGTTTTCCGCGTAGCTGCGAATGGCCGCCAGCGGTTGGTTGAGTTCGTGGCTGATACTGGCCGACATGGTGCCAAGCACCGACAGCTTGCCGGCCTGCACCAGCTCGTCCTGGGCGCGCACCGCCTCTTGCTGGGCGTTTTCGCGCTCCAGTACGGCGCGCTTGAGGCGGGTATTGAGGCCCTCTAGGTCGGCGGTGCGTTCGGCTACGCGCTTTTCCAGCTCCTGACGGGCGCGGGCTTCGAAGTCGATGCGGTCAATGTAGTGGCGGCGCCGTTGCATCACCAGCCCGGCCAGCAGCATTGCCACCAGCAGGGTGCCGGCGCCAATGGCCATCACCGTTTGCACCGAACGGTCTACCAGCATGCGCGGGGCAAGGATGCTGACCTGCCAGCCGGTTTCCTTGATGTCGCGGGTCTGGGTGATCCAGGCATCCGGGGCGAGCACCAGCGGTTGCGGAGCCTGGGTGGGGTAGGGCTGGATGGCGATGATGGCCTGACGCTCGGCATCGCTCAGTGCGCGGGTGGCACGGAAGCGCCAATCGGGCCGCGAAGTGAGGATGACCACGCCATTGTGATCGGTCAGCAACAGCTGCTCCGGTGTGCGGCCCCACAGGGTTTCGGTGTGGTCGAGGTCGACCTTGACCACCAGCACGCCCACGATGCGCTCGCGATCACGTACGGCGGCGGCAAAGAAGTAGCCGCGTTTGGCCGACGTTGTGCCCTGGCCGAAGAAGCGGCCCAGGTGGCCTGCCATGGCTTCGTTGAAGTACGGGCGGAAGGCGAAGTTGCGGCCCACGAAGCTGTCGTGCTTGTCCCAGTTGGACGCCGCCAGGGTGTTGCCGCTGACATCCATCAGGTACATCACCTCGGCGCCGGTCTGTTGCACGATGCCCTTGAGCAGGCGGTTGGCGTTGGTTACCGCCTCCAGGCGGAATGGGTCGGCCAGTACGCTGCGCAGTGCCGGCAGGTCGCCGAGGATCTGCGGCAAGGTTTCATAGCGGTGCAGGGTGCCGAGCAGGTTGGCCACGTACAGGTCCAGGGTCTGGCGGTTCTGCGAGGCCAGTTCCTGCTGGTAGTAACGTTCGGCCAGGTGGTGCAGGGGCCACAGTAACGGCGCCAGGCACAGGGCCAGCAAGGCCAGGCTGCGCCAGCGGGGACGGCGTGGGGGCGTGGGTTTAGCAATCATCACGTAAATGCGCCAGAAAGGTCTGGCGCAATTATGCGCTAGTTACGGCAGCAGTTCCGCCTCTGCCCATGCCAGGCCAAGCTTGTCCTTGTCTGATAGCAGCGGTAGTTGCTGCAGCCCCCAGTCGATGGCCAGGTGCGGATCGTCCCAGCGGATGCAGCGATCGGCGCCGGGGTTGTAGTAATCGGTGGTCTTGTACAGGAACTCGGCCGACTCGCTCAGCACCGCAAAGCCATGGGCGAAGCCTGCCGGTATCCACAACTGGCGGTAGTTGGCTGCCGACAGATTCACCGCGACCCACTGGCCGAAGGTTGGCGAGCTTTTGCGCACATCCACGGCGACATCGCGGATTTCGCCCTGAACCACGCGCACCAGCTTGCCTTGGGTATTCTCAACCTGAAAATGCAGCCCGCGGAGCACGCCCTTGACCGAGCGCGAGTGGTTATCCTGGACGAATTCGACATTCACCCCGGTCTGCCTTGCGAACTCGCGGGCGTTGAACGCTTCGAAGAAAAAGCCACGGCTGTCACCGTAAACCGTGGGCTCGATGATCAGTACATCGGGGATTGCAGTCGGGATGATGTTCATGGCGGTTCGCTTGCCGTTCGTTAACTATTGACCCTAGTCGCCCTTGCTGGAAATTTCCGCATTCAGCAGTGACAGGATGCGTACGATATGGCCAGGGTAGGCGGTCAAGCGATGGATGCTAACGGGTTAACCCGCATTGAATTCGATTTCTATCGATATTGAGATAACAGCTTGTCTGAAAATCCGGCGTATCAGGCTTTGAATATCGATATGTATCGGTTATAAATAGATCAACGTCTCACCGCAATCCGGCCCAGGGCCATCACAGAGGTCAACCATGAAAACCCTCAACTCCACGCCACGTGCCGATGGTTTCCACATGCCCGCCGAGTGGGCTCCGCAAACCCAGGTATGGATGGTTTGGCCGGAGCGTTCGGACAACTGGCGCCTGGGTGGCAAACCGGCGCAAGCAGCGCATGTAGCCTTGGCCAAGGCCATTGCCCGTTTTGAGCCGGTTACCGTTGCGGTTTCCGCAGGGCAGTACGAGAACGCGCGTCGCCAGCTCGACCAGCCGAACATTCGGGTGGTCGAAATCAGCAACGACGACGCCTGGGTGCGTGACACCGGCCCGACCTTCGTCATCAACGACCAAGGCGAAGTGCGCGGTGTGGACTGGGGCTTCAACGCCTGGGGCGGCTTCGATGGTGGCCTGTATGCGCCATGGAACCGCGACGAGGAGCTGGCGGCCAAGGTGCTGGAAATGGAGCGCTGCCAGCGCTACCACACCGAAGGCTTCGTGCTCGAGGGCGGCTCGATCCACGTGGACGGTGAAGGCACGCTGATCACCACCGAGGAATGCCTGCTCAACCGCAACCGCAACCCGCACCTGACCCGCGAGCAAATCGAAGCGGTGCTGCGCGACCACCTGGCGGTGGATACCGTGGTGTGGTTGCCCGATGGCCTGTACAACGATGAAACCGACGGCCACGTCGACAACTTCTGCTGTTACGTGCGCCCGGGCGAAGTGTTACTGGCCTGGACCGATGATTCCAACGACCCCAATTACGCCCGTTGCCATGCCGCCATGGAGGTGTTGCAGAACACCCGTGACGCCAAGGGCCGAGCATTCATCGTGCACAAAATGCCCATTCCAGGCCCGCTGTACGCCACGGCCGAAGAATGTGCCGGTGTCGACCACGTGGCCGGCAGCCAGGAGCGTGACCCTTCGGTGCGCCTGGCCGGTTCCTACGTGAACTTCCTGATCGTCAACGGCGGCATCATTGCGCCAAGCTTCGATGACCCCGCAGATGCCGAAGCCAGAGCGATCCTTGCGCGGATATTCCCCGACCACGAAGTGGTGATGATTCCTGGGCGCGAGCTGCTGTTGGGCGGTGGCAACATCCACTGCCTGACCCAGCAGCAGCCGGCGCCCGTCACGCGCTGATTGCCAGCCCGGTGACGAAGAGGCCCGTCTGCTGACGGGCCTTTTTTTCGGGCGACGCCCGGCGGCTTGTTTTTGGCATAGGTTTTGTATTGTTTTTCAAGGAGATAGCTTGGCTCTGCCAGGTTATCCGAGCTGTAACAATACCTACGTAGATTAGCCGCTCACGGGTTAGGGAGTACGTGTAGACATGAACGCAGCAAGTGAGTCGGCTTTGCGCCCATCGGCAGTTGGTCACCCATCGCTCAAGCGGGTCGCGGCGTGGTTGAAACACCATGGAAGCATCAGGGTCAGGACGACCGACCCACGACGTCTGCTTGCCGGACGCTACCCCCAAGGTTTGCTCAGCGACGCTGAAATGCAAGCGCTGATGGCGGTGTGGCACTAATCGATTACAGCTGTGCCGACCTCTTGGCGGCGATAGCCGCGAAGAGGCTGGCACCTGCCACGCGCCCCTCCCCACACGCACCTGGTAAATTGTCGGGGCAGTCAAGATGCCGTTTCTGACAAAAAGATAAAATCCCCGCCTATAGCGCCGACATGCATTGAAATGCCTCGTATCACGGGATGATCTTGGTTATATCAACCTGCATTTCACGACTTTTTGACATTTGTAATCGCGCGCGGCTAGGATTCGGCCCAACGCCTGCTGGCCACCTCCGTTGGCCATGCTGCTGCCAGAGGCCGCCCGTGCAGTTACCGGCCGGCCTTCAAGTCTGGATCCGCATAGCGTCGAACCTACGTAGGGGCGTTGGTTCCTGGCGTTGTATTGCAGAGCGTTTTTGATTAAGCGATAAGGAAAACAACATGTTGAAAACCAGGATCAGCCTGGTCGCCCTGGCGATGATCGCCGCGACCCAGGCACAGGCCAATGATCAGGCCGAGAGCAAGGGCTTCATCGAGGACAGCCACGCCAACGTCCTTCTGCGCAACGCTTACATCAACCGTGACAAGAAGCACGGCACCGACGACCAGATCGAATGGGGCCAGGCAGTCATCGGCAACTTCTCCTCCGGTTTCACCCAAGGCACTGTCGGTGTCGGCGTCGACGCATTCGGCCTGTACGCCCTGCGCCTCGATGGCGGCAAAGGCCATAACGGTGGCGCGGGTGTCGACTTCTTCAAGCCGCACGAAACCACCAACGCCGACGGCAACGCCAGCTCGCCGCACAACCTGGCGCGTGGTGGCGCAGCCGTGAAGTTCCGCATTTCCAATACCGTGCTCAAGTACGGTGACCAGATGCCAGCACTGCCAGTGCTGCAGTACGACGACGCACGTCTGCTGCCAGAAAGCTTCACCGGCACCCTGATCACCTCCAAGGAAATCAAGGGCCTGGAGCTGAACGCCGGCCGCTTCACCCAGGAAGCGCGCAAAAGCGCCGAGCGTCGTGATGGTGGTGGCCTGAAGTCGATCAACGTGCTGGGTGGTAGCTACAAGTTCAGCGACAACTTCACCGGCTCGCTGTACACCGCAGACAACGAAGACGTAATGCGCAAGCACTACCTGGGCTTGAACTACGTCTTCCCGATTGCCAGCGACCAGTCCCTGACCCTGGACTTCAACGGCTACAAGTCGGACATCAACAACAAGTACGTCAAGGCCGCCGGCCTGAACGGCGACTCCAACACCATTTGGAGCCTGGCGGCCACCTACGCGTATGGTGCGCACTCGTTCACCCTCGCCCACCAGCGCAGCACTGGCAGCACCGGCTACAACTACGGCTGGTACCAGAACCAGGGCGGCGTGGGTGACGGTGGTTCGACCATCTACCTGGCCAACTCGTACTGGTCCGACTTCAACGCCGAGGACGAGCGTTCCTGGCAGCTGGGCTACGGCCTGGACTTCGGTGCCTACGGCATCCCTGGCCTGACCTACAAGCTGGCCTACGTAGTGGGTGACAACATCAACACCCGCAACAACGCCAACCCGCAGGGCTTCGGCGAAGGCAAGGAACGCGAAATCTTCAACCAGGTCCGTTACGTGGTGCAGGACGGCCCGGCCAAAGACCTGTCCATCAAGCTGCGTAGCTCGTTCGTGCGTACCAACAACGCCGTACAGCAGAACGGCTACAACGACGATGGCAACGAAGTACGCGTATTCGTCGAGTACCCGATCAGCATCTTCTGATGGTGAGCTGAGTGTTCTGGGGCTGCTTTGCAGCCCATCGCGACGCAAGGCCGCTCCTACAGGAATGCCCCGAACCGGGCACCTTGTGGGAACGGCCTTGTGTCGCGAAAGGGCCGCACCGCGGCCCCGGCGATCTGCGCCACACCCCCAAAAATCGAGCTGCCACGCCGCCCCTAGCGACACGGCTCACCCCGGTAGCAACACGCTAACCCGCAATCCACCCCCTTCGCGGTTCATCAGCAGCAGCTCACCGCCATGGCTGCCAGCGATGCGTTGCGCAATGCTCAACCCCAACCCGTATCCCCCGGAGGACTGGTTGCGCGACCCTTCGCCGCGTACGAACGGGTCGGTAATGGTCGCCAGCAGCCCCGGCGCAATCCCCGGGCCACGGTCGTCGATATGGATCAGCACCCCGCTGTTCGCCCGTTCCAGCGTGACTGAAACCTCCTTGGCATAACGCAGTGCATTGACCAGCAGGTTCTGCAGGCAACGCTGCAGCAGCAACGCATCCACACGCACGCCGCCTGCCTGGCCATGCACCGGCAATGGCTCTTTGTCGGTCGCCAGGTCGGCGCACAGCCGTGCTACCAGTCGGTCCAGGTCCACCTGCTGCAAGTTCTGCTGCTCCCCGGCTCGCAGGTAGTCGAGCACCTGGCCGATCATGTCGTCCATCTGCCTGATGTTCTGCCGCAGACGCTGGTGGTGTTCATCGTCCGGCAAGCGTTCCAGGCGCAGGCGCATGCGGGTCAAGGGGGTGCGCAGGTCATGTGACACAGCGGCGAGGAAGTAGGCCTTGTCGTTGACCATGGCAATCAGGCGCTGCTGCATGGCGTTGAACGCCTGGGCAGCCTGGCGTACTTCCTGCGGGCCATCCAGCCCCAGTGGCGGCTGCTCAAGATTGGTGCCCAGGCCGCGGGCAGCATCGGCCAGGCGCTGCAACGGGCGCAGGCACAGGCGCACGGCGATCAGGCAGACCAGCAGCACCGCGACAATGCGCAGTGCATACACCCGCAACAGGTAATCGCTTATCAGTACCCAGGCCGATTCGCCGCTCCAGCCCTGCAGCTCCTGGCCCTCGATGATAAGCCAGTGGCCATCGGCCAATGGCACCGCAAACTGCATATGGGCCTGGGCGGTACGCAAACCGAACAGGCTGCGCCAGACTATCGGTTGGCCCGACGCGTCGGTCAGTTGCACATTCATCAGGCGTACCGCCTGAGCATGCCCCAGCTCGTACTTGAGGGCTTGGCGCAGCAGCAATTCGACCCGCCGGCGCTCCCGGCGCTGGTCATGCGTTTGTTCGGGCAGGTGCTCGGCACAGCGCAACTGGTAATGAGCCGGCACTGGCAGCGCGGCATCGTGGCAGTCGGCGCGGGAGATCAGGGGCGCACTGCGCGCGGCGATCAGCCGCACGGGGGCTTCGAACACCTGGGCGAAGCGCACATCGAACCAGATGCTGCTCGACATCAGCTGCACCACCAGCGTGCCGCTGACCATGATCAGCAATAGCTGGCCGAACAGGGTGCGCGGCCACAGCCGGCGAAGCCAGCGCACCTCAGGCATCGGCCTGGTGCTGGCCGATGGTCAGCAAGTAGCCTTCGTTGCGGATGGTGAGGATTTGCGCGGCCCCGTCCGGTGCGCGCCGCAGGTGCTGGCGCAGGCGGCTCACGCACATGTCCACCGAGCGGTCATCAGGCAGGTGGTCGCGGCCGAATGCGCTGCGCGTCAGTTGGTCGCGGGAAACCACGCGGTTGTTGGCCTCCAGCAGCTCGCGCAGCACCCGGTAGTCGGAGCGTGGCAGGGGCAGGGTCTGGCCATCGGGGCGCGTGAGCAGGCGCTTGACGTGCTCCAGGCGGAAGCCGGCGAACAGTTGTGCATCGCCCCCTGCAGTGTCTTGCGCCTGGGTTTCCAGGCGTTGCGGGCGGCGCAGCACCGCCTTGATCCGGGCAATCAGCTCGCGTGGCTCGAACGGCTTGGCCAGGTAATCGTCGGCACCCACTTCCAGGCCGATGATGCGGTCCAGCGTGCTGCCTTTGGCCGACAACATGATCACCGCCAGCCCGGGCGTGGCCTGCAATTGGCGACAAAGGCTGAGTCCGTCTTCACCGGGCAGCATCAAGTCGAGTACCACCAGATCCACGGTGTGCCTGGCCATTTGCGCGCGCATCTGCTCGCCGTCGGCCGCCTCCAGCACGTTGTAACCGGCGTCGGCCAGGTAATCACAAAGAAGTTCGCGGATCTCGTCGTCATCGTCGACGACCAGCAGGGTCGTGCTCATGCGGAAAACACCTGTCGGGTGAGGCCCAGGGGCGCTCATTACATTCAATTACATCCCCGTACATGTCGGGTCTGGCGCCGGGAGGGCCGATCCCTAGAATCCTAACAAAAAATCATCTGCAAATACGAAGCCTTCCCAAATGAATCCCTACAGCATTTCGAACGCGCTCCCCCCCACCCTTGCAAGCGGCAACCGCCTCAAGCCACTGGCGTTCTGCATTGCCGTGGCTATCAGCGGTGGTGCCATGGCCGCCGACAGCCAACCCCTGGAGCTGGACGCCACGCAAATCGAAGACAGCGCGCTGCTGCCCACCGACGCTGCAGGCCAGCTGGGTTACACCGTCGAGAGCACCCGCAGCTCCACCGGCCTGAACCTGACGCCACGGCAGACCCCGCAGTCAGTCACCACCATCACCCGCCAGCAGATGGAAGACCGCGGCATCCACACCATCGAACAGGCGCTGGAAACCACACCAGGGGTAACAGCCAACAAGTCCGAAGTGGGCGGGCGTACCGACTACCGCGCCCGTGGCTATTCGATCAGCAACTGGAAGGTCGATGGCCTGCAGACCCAGGGCGGTTCTGACTTCAGCGGCAGCGGCAATGCCCTGAACATGGACCTGTACGAGCGCATCGACATCGTGCGCGGTGCCAACGGCCTGCTTGGCGGCACCGGTGACCCATCGGCCACCGTCAACCTGATCCGCAAGGCGCCGACCAAGACCTTTGGCGGTAGCGCCTACGCCACCTACGGCAGCTGGGACAAACGCCGCCTGGGTGCCGACCTCAACCTGCCGCTCTCCGAGGACGGGCGCCTGCGCTCGCGTTTCGTGATGACCCAGCAGGACGCCAATTCGTTCCGCGACAACCAGTCCGACCGCTCCCGCGCGGCGCTGGCCAATTTCGAGTTCGACCTGGACGACGCCACCACCCTCGGTGCCGGCTACCAGTACGAGTACAACAAGGTGGTGGGTGGCGGCTGGGGCGCGAACATTCCGCTGTGGTACCGCGACGGCAGCAAGACCGACCTGCCACGCAGCACCAACGTGGTGCCCAGTTGGAGCTTTGGCGAGTACACCACGCGCACCGCTTTCGGCTCGCTGCAGCACCGCTTCGACAATGACTGGACGCTGGACCTGAAGGCATCCCAGGCCACCACCGAAGCCCTCAACCACCGCGGCCTGGCCAAGGTCAACTCGGCAGGGCGCGGCACCTATGGCGGCTACTGGGACCAGGATGGCAGCGGCGCCGTACTGAACGGCCTGCACAGCTCCACCGACACCACCCAGCAGTCGGCGCAGATCGACCTGTCTGGCCCATTCCAGCTGTTCGGCCGCACCCACCAGGCCATGGTGGGCTATAACGACAGCCGCACCGTGGGTTGGTCCCCGCAGTACACCTGCACCATGGTGGGCGACGGCATGGCCAGTGCACCGGCGCTGGGTTGCCAGTTCCGCGCCAACAACGGCTTCCCGGTGAGCGATTGGCACAACGGCGTGGACGACGACTACGACCTCATCGCCTCGCGCACCGGCCTGCACAGCAAGACCACCACGCGCTTGCAAGGCATGTACGCCGCTACCCGCCTGAGCATTACCGACCCTTTGTCGGTGATTGTCGGCGTGCGCACCAGCAACTACGCGTCGGTGACCCGTAGCGTGGCCGGCGAGCGCAGCAGCCAGGAAGAGAACGGCATCGTCACCCCATACCTGGGCGCGGTGTACGACCTCAACGACACCTACTCGCTGTACGCCAGCTACACCGACATCTTCACCCCGCAAACATCGGAAACCGTGAGCGGCAGTAAAGTCGAGCCGATTCGTGGGCAAAGCTATGAAACGGGTATCAAGGGTGAATGGTTCGACGGCCGCCTGAACGCCTCGGCAGCCTACTTCCGCACCAAGCAGGAAAACAAAGCCGTGCTCGATGGCGACCTGACCACCCCGACCGGTGCCAGCGCCTACAAGGCCGGCTCAGGTGTGGAAACCGACGGTATCGACCTGGAAGTGGCAGGCGCGTTGACGCCTGAATGGAACGTATACGCCGGCTACACCTACCTGCACTTCCGCCGTGTCGACAGCGACGGCCGCAGCGACCCGTCGCACCTGTTCAAAGCCTCCACCACCTATCGCCTGAGCGGCCCGCTCGACCGCCTGACCGTAGGTGCCGGTGTAACAGCCCAGAGCAACATCCGCGCTATTTCCAGCCCCGCAGGCCAGCCGGTCAACGGCGTGAGCAGCGGTGCAACCGATGTGAACTGGTCGGGTTATGCCATCTGGAACGCCATGGCCAAGTACCAGGTAACCGATGCCACCAGCGTTACCCTCAACGCCAACAACCTGTTCGACAAGCACTACTACACCCAGTACGGGTTCTATGCCGGCGGCATCTACGGCGACCCGCGCAACCTGTCGCTGACGGTAAGCACTGCCTTCTGATATGTAGGGGCGGCCTTGCGTCGCAGCCCTACGAGTTGCGCTGTCGCGCAGAGAACACAACTCGTAAGCGCGACGCGGCCGGTGTGGGAGCGGGCGCGCCCGCGAAGAATCCAACGCGGTGGCTGGCACCGGCTGCGCCGGTGTTCGCGGGCGCGCCCGCTCCCACAAGGGCCCTGCTAAATCCACCAGTTACATCGGGCGAGTTGGGCGGGGCTCTGGGGCGTGGGCTGGAAATCGAGTAGGAGGCGGGCTCACACCCGCCGTCCTCTCACACCACCGTGCGTACGGTTCCGTACACGGCGGTTCAGGTTACGCGGCTAAGCCGGTTAATCGTATCCAGTATCGAGACCAGCCCGAGC
>Ga0308157_10003811_pt1 | contig 21124 bp, 24 predicted proteins | sample PhyBR1_FD_201035 | JGI IMG/M metagenome (GOLD analysis project Ga0308157, IMG submission 201035) | Phyllosphere microbial communities from UC Gill Tract Community Farm, Albany, California, United States - DLSLB.R1 | ecosystem: Host-associated > Plants > Phyllosphere > Unclassified | place: USA...
TACATAATTGGTGTCCGTCCCTTGAATGCCTCGGCTGTTGATGATCCATTGACCGATAAGACCGCCGGGAAGGGCATAGACAACCATCGATACGATAAACGAAAGTACAAACGTCAAGCAGCCCATGTCCTCACTCGTCCTTTTCCGCCTGATCTCGTCGCTCGTCTACTTCACACGTGCAGCGATCGCTTCAATCACCGCACCCCAATCCTCCTCATGCAGCTCATGCCCGCTTCCGGCAAGCTTCAGCAGCTCCGCATTCGGAAAAACGCTTGCCAGATGCTCGCCATGCGCATAAGGAATAATCGGATCTTCTTCGCCGTGGATGACCCATACCGGTACCATAATTTCGCTCGTTCGCGCCATGTCCGATTCTCCGCCGGCCAACAGCGCATGATTGGTCATGCTGCTTGGACGGTTCGCCCGGTCGAAATCCAACTTCGCCAGCATATCCGCTTTTTCCTCGTCAAAAGCATGTTTCGACCCCACTAACACTCTCGAACGATCTATCGTAAAACGAATAAAAGACTCCCGATCCGTCAGATCCACGGCTCCCATATTGGCGAAAAAGGTCGCGACCTTTTCTTCCATCGGCGGAAGGTGCTCGGCAAAGTTGGAGGCTGCAAGCAGGATCAGACTCTGAACACGCTCCGGATAACGCAAAGCGATCATCTGTGCCAGCATCCCGCCGAGCGACATGCCCATAATATGCGCCCGCTCGATGCCGTAAGCATCCAACACGCCGATCGCGTCGCCTGCCATCTCTTCCAGTCCGTACCCCGGTTGCCCCGGTTTATACGTCGTCGAACGGCCTACGTCGCGGTTATCGTAACGAATAATAAACAGTCCTTGATCGGCTAGTTGAAGGCAAAACTTCTCTTCCCACCAAATCATCGAAGACTGCGCACCCATAATCAGCAGCAAGGCCGGATGACTCGGATCACCGAAGGTTTCCGTGCAAATTTCGGCGTTTTTTGACTGGATCATTTTCTCCCTCATCGGGATTGCCTCCTTATCAGCGCTGAATTTGTTCGATCGTGATATGTTCTTCCCCATAGCTGTTTCGGATGCTGTATATGCCCATTTCGAATGCCTGCAGCAAGACTGCCGCTTCGCGACTTCCCCGGTTTCTCTGCTGCAGATCCGGCAGAAGGCATCTTGTATAATTCTGCGTCATGGCGGCTTCCACCTTGTCCTTGGTCAGTTCTTGCAAACTATGCACCGTATTGATGACCAACGTGGATACTCCGGCAGCGACAATATCTTGACCGTACGGAGCGGAATGAATAATGCCTTGAGCGATAAACCCGCACAAGACGTCGACGAATGCCTGCCCCATTGCTGCAGCGGTCGACGATCGCAACAAGTTACCTTCCTCAAGTCGATATAAAAAACAGCCCCGATCTCAAACTCCTCAAGGCTGCTTCCATACGTTAAATGCTCTTATCTTAAAATTCCGTTCTTATTCGGCCTGTACGTGTTCCTTCAACTCCGTCGGCAAGCCCGCAGCGCACATCTGCATGCAGTCCGAATGGTTCTCCAAAGCTTCAATAATCGCGGGGGGCGGCTCATGGAAGTTGGTCTCGTAATCGACTTCGCCAAGCTCCGCTCGCGGGTGATACGCCAGCTGTTCGGTTTCTATGGAAAACCGGGCGTCTACGCCTTCTTTGTTCCCGCGCGCGTCGAGTCTGATCCACTGATCTTTTTCACGCAAATAGACGGTGTTCAGCGCATGAATAGCATGGCCGCCTTCAACCGTATCGTCCCACGTCAGACGTTGATAACACATGCCTGCCGGAATGCCCATTCCTCTTAACAACGCGGCCAGCAGATGCGATTTGGCGTAACAAATGCCGTGACCCTGCCGCAGCACCTCGGAAGCCCGGCGCGTGACTTCGGGGCTGCGAATGTCCATGGAATGGGAAATTTCATCGCGTACAAACTCGTAAGCGGCCTGAATCCGTTCAAGTTCCGTAGTTTGTTCGAAGGTTCGAATGCGTTCCTGAATGCCGCGATCATGAAAATCCACATAATCGGAAGGCTGAAGATAGGCATCCGGCGAAAGCGTCGATTGCAGCGTGATTGCGTGCATGGTTTGCAAAACTCCTTTTCCCGGGAATGGTTATGGATTAAAGCTTAATGGATCTATCTTAGCGCGCCTCGCAAAAAGTCAAGGAAATCGCCCTGCATCGTACCGAGCGGCAGAATCTGCTTCATGATCTGGAACCGCCAGCGCTGGCCTTGAACATTAAATGACCACGAGACGGATAGCCCTTGTTCGAAGCGAAGCTTGGAATCCAGCAGATCGGAAGTCGCAAATTCAACCTTATGTACAACCTTGGTGACGAGAAAGTTCAGAAAAAGAATAATAATCTTCTCTTCATTCATCAATAAGATAGCCTGATTCGTCGTGGCGGACAGGCTTTGTGCTTTGGCGTAGCAGATTTGCATCGAAGACTCCTGATAAGGAGCGGCTAACCGTCGAAGCAATTTTTTATGAATAAATAGCATAAATCATGACCTTTCTGCAGACTTGCAAGACTGCACTGATTTTCTTTTTATCGAATATTGGCCGCAACGGCCTCGCGAATCGATGTGGAACCTTCGTTCAACTCCAAAATTTGCCGCCCGATCCGAGGTTCATGCAGCAGTTCGGCTAAGGTCGCGGCCACGTCCTCCCGAGCGATTTGTCCGTGGAATTCAGCCGGTCCCATCGAAACGGTGCCGATGCCGGGATCGTCAACCAATAGGGACGGTCGAAGAATGATCCAATCCAAGTCGCTGCGGCTCAGCCGAATATCGGCTTTCTTTTTCGCGGCAAAATAATATTCCTCGTCCTCGCTCAGATTGCGTTCGCGCCAAGATTCCGGAAGCACGGACACCAAGATCAAACGTTGGATGCCTGCCTTCCCCGCCGCATCGATCGTTCTTGCCACGCCGTCGTCATCAATCGCCTTGGTCACTTCCCGACTGCCGCCGTTGGAACCTGCACTGAACACGATGACGTCGGCGCTGCGGAATGCAGCCGCCAATCGATCGGCAGGAAGAGTGGCAATATCGCCGATCTCCGTCTGGATGCCGCGTGCCGAAAGTTCGGTCTGCTGATCTGCGCGCCGCACGAGTCCGCGCACCGTATCGCCTTTTTCCAGAAGGATTTGTGCCAATAAGCTGCCGATTTTTCCCGTAATCCCGATGATAAAGACGTTCAAATGCTGCTTGTCGCTCATTTTATTCCGTCCTTTCGCATACCTCGCATTGACCCGATTCGTTGCTGCCTGCAGCGAGCAGCGTGCCGTCGGATCGCAGGCCCAACGTGTGCGTGCAGCCTGCGGCGATAGCTACGACGTCATGCCAATCGCCGACTTCGCACTGCCAGTATTCGTTGGAGCCCGCGGCGATAACGGTTCCGTCTTTTCTCAAGCCTACGGTGTGATAGCTGCCTGCCGAGACGGTCGATAGATGCTGCCAGGACGCCACCTGACATTGACCCTGTCGGTCGGAGCCTGCCGAGACTGCCGTTCCGTCTGCCTTCACCCCTACGCTATGAAAGTACCCGGCGGCTATGGCTACAATATCGCGCCAGCGATCGGAGTTTGCCAGTCCGTATTGACGATTGCCCGACCTTCTTACCGTGCCGTCCGATTGCAGCCCCAACGTATGCCAATCGCCTGCAGCAATCGCTACAATATCGTGCCAGTCGCTGACTTCGCATTGGCCTTCGTCGTTTCGCCCGGCTGCAACGACAGTGCCCTGCGCGGTCAAGCCGATCGTGCGACGCCAACCGGCAGCAATCGCGATGATGTCCCGCCATTCGCCGACTTCGCATTGACCTTGCCGGTTCCAGCCTGCGGCTACCGCCGTTCCGTCCGATCGCAAGCCGACGCTGTGCGAGCTTCCCGTATTGTTGGCTTTATGCACGTTGGCAGCAGCCACGGCAACGATATTCCGCCAGCCGTCGACTCCGCACTCGCCCTGACGGTTGTCGCCGGCGGCGAAGACGGTTCCGTCGGGACGAAGAGCAAGGCTGTGTCGACGGGCGGCGGCGATCGGGTTTTGAAAAGGAATAGAAGAGAGCGAAGACGACCTGGTCAGTGAGAAATTGGGCATGGACAGGCTCCTTCTTTTCGCGAGATTAAACTTCCAGATTCAATCCGATCAACGTTCTCCATGCTCTGGAAGCTACGCTATTCGTATCAATCCCGCTATTCTGGTTTTCCGCAAACGTCTTCCACTGCCAATCCTCGGCTCCGACAAAAGCAATCTGTGACCCCTTTTCCAACAACTCCATGAAATGATGCGCTAAGATGTATCCGTGTCCAGGACCATCGCCATGGCTTAAATAAACCACCGGAGCGTCTTCGCCACCTTTTAAATCGAACGCCCAATAATCGCCATTGCCCACTTCCATAAAGGCCAGCTTATCATGCCAGACTTTGTCATACTGACCTTCTGGATCGGGAAAAACATGCGTGACCCAGCCCCGTTTCCTCTCGTCGATCTGCGGAAGTTGCTGAAGGTTCCAATGGATTCGCCCGCTAAAGATCTCACGATACGGTTCCGGTAGCTCCTGATCTTCGGGCATAAACCAACAGAAGCTGAACTCTCCGGCAATATGCAGCAGAGCCTGTTTGAAGCTGCCCGGCAGAGATAGGCCTAATTGATGTTCGACACGTTCGATTTCTTGTTCGGTAGCGGGCGGTCGGATGACGAGTTCTTGAACTTCGCCGCCCAGAGATCGGATAGCCTCGGAAATCGCGTCGATACGCCTTTTGAATTCGGCAAGCGAAAGAGTCATGATGTACGCCTACCCTTCTTGTTCATACCGCTTCAAGAAACTCGCGGCAAGCTCGGCTTCCGTCATTCGTACGACCGTTTCGTTCTCCAACTGTTCCGCCTCGTCGTCGTCCGTCATGGACACGAAAAAGACAATGTCGGTTTTGGATTGTCCGTATTGCCGGAACACTGCCTCGTCCGTATCGCGAACAACTTGAACGATGATCTCGATGATCCGGTCTTTGTAATCATACGCATTGTCGATCTCCTGCAAGATGTTACTGATTCCGTTCAGATGCGTATTCCCTCCATATTGATACTCCGAGCAGCCCCAGCGATAGTAGATTTCGTCTGCTTCCGTGCCGCATAAGTCTTTCTGCTTCATGTCCGCGATATGGCGAGCCAACGATTCCTCCGTGTTGACCGCGAGGAATAAGGTGCCGAAGTCGCTGTCGGTTCCGAACGCGCAGGCGTAGACTTTTTCGTTTTGCGCTTCTGAAAGGGTGTCGGTAAGATCTTGGAGGAAGTTGGCTTTGAAATGCGTTTCGAATCGAGTCAGAAAATCAGTCATCGGCAGGCTCCTTTTATATAAGCTTCAAATAGTCCGTCGTCTTGGTTAACTCCGCCCATCCAATACCTTGCCAACTCTTAATTCAGAAGTTTACGCTCGTCTGAAACACACACGCTTTAGGTGTGTTTCAGACGGGCGTAAACTTACTTTTAACGTTGATAAGGTAATGGCTGCTAGGAACTTGGCGTAATTCACGGGTTTGATGTCGTAGGTTCCCAAGGAGTGTCTGTCATTCGCTTCGACCCGCTTCATGCTACCTCTCGTTTGTCTTAAGTTTTTGAGACGCTCATGATTTCACGGCGCTTTTCCGGTTTCTTTTGAAAACATACGCAGCAAGGTATCCGAGCGCGACGAATCCTACAGCAGCCAGGCAAGCCAATACAGAACCCCAAGTTATCGTTTGCGTCAATGCGTAATAAATAAACAAGCCCGTTAAAAATGACGAGATCAAATTCGAAAGCATCTTTTTCAACTTCATCAGCTCCTCTCGGCTATTCGGCTCCGTGATACGGATTTGAGGCTAGCTTATAGAACGCGTTAGATCTTCCTTTTATCACCTTATCATCATTTGGAAATTTAGGAAATCTAGCAGCTTGGTCATGGGCTAGGAGAGAGTAGATGGCAATCTTAATTAATCAATTGCGACAAGCTGCCATTGACCCTCTTCATCTTCTTCAAAATAGTACGTATAACCTTTTTCTTTTAAGATCTCACCATCCGGAAATGTAAGATCATGGTCAATACTCACCAGAACTTGTCTACCGTCTTTCAAAACCTCTGATACTTTTTTGAAATTGTATTCATGCTCCTGAATCATATAATCAAACCTTCCCGAAGCCTCGAGAGCAATCGTTTCATTCAATTTTTTTAAGTCTTTTTGGGTAATCGCTTCAAGCGTTGCCTCAAGTTTATCTTTGATATCTTGGTTCCATAGCGGGCTAGAAACGGCTTCCCAATCCACATGAACGCCGGCATCGAATGTACTGGAATCTTGACCTTCTAAATTATTCGTTTTCGAAGTTGTTTTTTCGGCATGGGTCGCTGGGGTTTCTAAAGGGATCTCATTTGTTTTTTGATTTGTCCCACATGCCGTTAATGCACCGACTAACAATAGAGTAGTTCCGATCGTAATAATTAACTGTCGCATATGATGCCTCCTCTAAATAAATAGACGCATTAAATAAAAAAAGGTGCACGTTATAGAGGAAATTTCATCGACCAATGTGCCAGAGCCGATCTTCTCAAGAATCGCAGTTCGGAACTCTTCGGCTGTGCACTTTGTATTAGGACGTATACGAAAAATCAAATAAGGCACCGGGCGTATGCCCGATGCCTCTCGCTCAAACCAATAGTGTCTGTTCGATCTGATCCACGATTCCGTTGATCCCCGTCGGCCCGTAACAACCGATCCATGTCGCGGCATCGACCGGATGGATCTGTTGCGACTCAGCCTTATCCAACATGCCTCGGACGCGCTGCTCAGTCACCGATCTGCCGTCTTGAAGCATTTCGTTACTCAGCAAAAAGTAATGGCTGGCCTGCACGGCGGGAAGCCGATCCACCGAAATATGGTACGCCGTATCCGAAGCGTCTGCCATGAATAAAGGCGCGGTCAGGCCCAGATCCCGATACAACACCGCACCCGTGCGATGAGCGGCCGAATGCACCCGAACCAGAGAATCGAGCGGACGGATCAATGCCACGCTTTTCCCGGCAAGTACAGGCGCCAATTCCTCGGATAGCAAAGCCGTTCGACGCTCATAATCCGCAAGGATGCGCTGGGCCTCTGCCCGTTTGCCTGTCAGTTCGCCGAACAATCTCAGAATGGTCTGCCAATTCTCGTTGCGCTTGAACATCAGCACGGGAGCGATCCGGCTTAACCGTTCGACATAAGGATCATGAACTTCGGTGCAGATAATGAGGTCCGGCGATAGTTTTTCCACGGCAAGCAGATCCGGGTATTCGTACGTGCCGAGCAGCTCCGTATCTTGAAGTCCTGCACGGATATACTGCGGAAATTGGACGGATCGGCTCCCCGAACCCACGCTTCCGACCGGAGGCGAGCCCAGCGCAAGCAGATGATCGGCGTATTGGATATCCAGTACGGCGACGCGCTGCGGAGATTGCGTAACGGTATACTCGCCCCGCATATAGCAGATCACCGGGCCTTGCGGAGAATCGTATGAAGAGGCCGTTCGATTTCCAAGCAAAGCCGCTGCATAGTCCGCGTCCGTTTTGGACACTTTGGCAAGCCGGTAATGCAGCGGGGGAACGCCGTAAACCTTTTTAAAAGCCCGGCTGAAATAATACGTATCGCTGTATCCGATGCGCTCCGCGATTTCCCCGATAGAAGCCTCCGTATGCTGCAGCATCCGAGAAGCATTTTCCATCCGCAGCTGAATCACGTACTCCATCGGCCCTACCTGCTTTTCCTGCTTAAAACGCCGCTGCAGCTGCCTAATGCTGCATCCGGCGAGGGCTGCCAGGTCTTTCAACTCTAAATCTTGACGATAATGCGAGGCGATATAAGACGCGACGACTTCGACCAGATCCGACTCCGCCCCGCCTTGACCGCATTCGTATTCCATAATCAGCTCGTAAATCATCCCTTGCAGCAGCGCATTGGCGTGAAAACATTCCAACCCTTCGCCTCGGCGCCATTTGGAGATAATCTTTTCCGCGGTCTGCACCCATTCGGTTTGCAGCATCGTGCTTTGGATAAAGGAGATTTGCAGCGGGTGTTTACGGTACGAAGGCAGGTCATGAGACACGCCTTCCAAGGAAGAAGCTTTATAGGTAATCACGATATAATAGAGTTCATCCGATCCGGACGTCAGCGTAAAGGAAGCTCCTTTTACCACATGGCAAGCAAAAGAAGCTCCAATGCGGCAAACTTCGCCGTTCATTGTAAGCTCCCCTTCCCCGCCTACCGCCAGCAGCAGCATATTCGAGGTCGATTCCGTTTCGTCAAAAGTCAGCGCATGGCCTGTCTGTAACGTACCGCTATACCCGTCCAGCATCTTGATCGTCGTATCGCTCCATAGGCTGCTTTGTTGTTGCGGCGGCATGTTCTCAACTCCTGACAAGGTAAGATTATTACTGTTGTCATTTTAGTTGAGATTTATTCTCAGTGTCAATTTTCGGGCATTTTCTGCAATACTCGTCTGACATTTGGTAGTAAAAGCAGCAGGTGATCCGTTCGCTTTTGGCAACCGGGATATCGTTCTCGCAGGTGGTGAATCGGGTAAACGGGTTCTTTCTCTGATCAAATGCCGTGCCGGGCGCTTCTTGGGTCAGGTAGGAAAAATCAGCTTGGATATGCGGATTTGGCTGCTCGACGTTGTCTGCATCCGGTGCATATAACGGCCCGATTCGCACCATGATATTTTCCCACAAAATGCTCATGGGCAGCGAAGATACGGTAGAAAGCATCTGCAGCAGCGGAGAGAGTTGAGACCCGAACATCTCCTCGACTGCTTTTTTCCGTTTCGAACTTCGATTATTCAGGAGTGATTCCGATTGAAGAGCATGAACCGCCAGAAAAGGAAACCGGGTCATCGACGGGTCTGCAAGCACCGGATGATACAAAAAGCTGCTGCGCAGATCGAACGAAACCTGCTGCTGATGAAAAGTCATAGCCTTCACCAGCGGAGCGGTCCAGAGGTAACCGATTCGCTTGGCCAGCATGGAAGCCGCGACCCGCTTGTCCGGCGCATCGATGTATTCCCGGAACCATTCGACGTAGGCTGCGCATGCCGCTTCTTCTTGCAGCTCGCTTAACGCAATGGTACGCACGCTCTGTTCAGGCGGCTCGTCCAGCAGGATCGAATGCTTCTCCGCCGTTTGTTTCCACAACTTGCTTGAAAGATAACGATCCATATCAATTCGATCCCAACAGTGCTTCCGAAGCTTGGTCGATGATCAGATTGATCGCAAGCGGACCGTAATAAGCAATCCAGAGTGTAGAGTTCACGTCGTAGGTACGGCCTTCTTTTACCGCGTCGAGAGATTTCCATACCGCATTGTTAGCCATGGCTTCCGCTTCTGCGGCGAACAGTTCATCCGATAGGACGAAGTAACGATCCGCGCCGATCTCGGGTACTTTTTCTATGGAGACTTCGATTGAGCCGTCTTCGCCGATTTCTTTCGCGAATTCCGGCATGTTCAAGCCCAGATCTTCATACAAAATCTGACCGATACGATGCTCGATGCCGTGCACGCGAATGCCTTCTTTTCTCGGACGAATGACGGCTACCGTCTCATCGCCCAGCTTCTCGGTCAATTGTGCTTTCAGTCCGGCCGCTTTTTCTTCATAAGCCGTGCGTACCTTCTCCGCTTCGTCCTGCTTATCCGTAATCTGCGCGATCGTGAACAGCGTGTCGCGCCAGTCTTCGTAGAAATCAAGCACGAGCGTAGGCGCGATCTTGCTCACGCTCTCGTACTGTTTCTCTTGGAAATCGGTCATGATAATCAGGTCAGGGTTCAACGCCGTAATGGCTTCCAGGTTAGGTTCGTCGCGCGTGCCGAGTACCTGTACGCCGCTCGGCTGATCGCCCAGGTATTCCGGATAGTCGGTGTTGCCGCCCGCGATGACGCTGCCTGCCGGTTTCTCGCCGACCGCCAGCATCTGATCCAAAAACTTCACGTCGAGCACGGCGATCGTTTGCGGCTTGGTTTCAAGGGTTAGTTCGCCCTTCATGTGGGGAATCGTGACCGGGTAAGCGCCGCCGGATTCCGTGGTCGTAGGCGCAGTCGTCTCGGTCGGTGCCGACGTTGCCGCAGCCTGGTTGTTTGTATTTGCGCCTGTTCCACCTCCGCAAGCTGTCAGGATCAGAACAAAGGCCAACATGCAGCCCATAAGGAATCGTGATTTGCGGGTAGCGCAGCCTATACTTTCAGCCGCTTGCCTTTTTGGTGCTTGATTCATGGTGAATCCCCCTTATGTATGATAATGATTTTCATTATCGAATATATAGGGGAGTATAAAGGATTTGGGCTTGGCGGCGCCATGTACTTTTGCGACATACGGGCCGGACTAAAGCGACAAATAAAAAAAGCGCAGTGTACGAACGATTCGAAAATCGTCGGTACGCTGCGCTTGCTTCCCAAGAAAATCAATTTCGGCTTGCTTTGAACGTTCTGACCGCAACGGCCAGCTTTTCCCGAGCCTGTTCCAACTCTTCCCCTATTTCCGATTGTTTCAGCGAAGACTCCGCTTTGTTGATCCCGTATTCGAGTGCGCGGAGCGACGAAGCGGTATATTGTCCCTCCTCTTTGCCGATCGGCGAATCCAGCAGCGGACGGGCTTGCTTCAGATCATCCGATAGGCGCATGCCTTCCAAGAAAGCCCAGTAGGCGTTGATCACGTTCGCGGATGCGACGGTCATCTCGTTTTTTCTTACTTTGGCGTCGATCGCGGACTGCATCGCTTTTGCGGCTTGCTCATAAATTTCCCGCTGCAGCATGACTTCTTTTGCACTGGACCCGGCATCTGCTATTTTGGCGGCGTAATTTTCTTGATAACGCTGCAAAAAGTCGATGCTTTTCTGTAATTCAATCGGTTTCCGGTCATTGGCGTCTGCATTGACGGACAAAAAATGCTTGTAAGCGGCCTGTACGCCCTCTTCTGTCGAGTCGGCTGCAAGCTTGGCCTGTGCCTCTTTGATTCCTTTTAAAGCAAATCGTTCAATCTCGTTTAACGCATGTTCATTTTCGCCGTTCAAAACGAACGCTTTCTCGTACTTCAATATTTTGCCGAGCACCTCCGCGCTGCTGACCGTGCCTTTGTTATACCGGTCGATCGACTCCTCCAGTCTGCGCGAGGCGTAATATATTTGATCCGCAGACGCTTTCGGATCGAAAGCAACCTTATTGGCTCGATGCCGGGCTTGCTTCAACTGTCTAAGCAGGCTCTCCGACGAATACAGGTCGGAAGCTGCCGCCGTGCTTAGATTCATCATTCCCAGCTTGATCAAAGCTTTGCGGGAAGCGGAGATCGAATCTTTTTTCGGATCGACCGCGATGACGGGCGCAACGACTTCCGCCTGCACGCTCGCCGCCGAAACCGAAATCTGTTGAACCGATTGACTCGTTTGTCCGTCTTTTTCGGCAGCAAAGGTATGCGGCAGCGTATAAATTCCGCCCGTCGCAGTCGAAGCGACCAATACCGCCAACGACCACTTTTTCCATTTCTTCGAATCTCCTCTGCTCAAACAAACGCCTCCTTTTCTACCGAACCTTTTTCCGATTCCATCTGTTTTAAACGATTCCGGTAAAGTCGAACCTGAAGAGCATTGCCTTATGAAAAAATCTATTATCCTGAACGACTCACAATATCTTTACCAATTCTAAATTTGCATAAGTCGTTTCTGAATATTCATGATCGCCGTAAATCCCGCTTGCATGATTAAATCCGGATTTAATCCAAAACTTCAAAGCCGGCCAATTTTTTAAGGCTACGTTGATCCGAATTTCTTTATATCCCAAAGCTGCTGTAACTTCTATGAATTGATTGATTACTTCTTGTCCAAAACCTTGTTTTTGAATATCTTTATCGATATACAAAAATTCAAGATATACGGAATCCGTAGACGGGTAACCATGATATACGCTCAATATTCCTATAATCTTTTGGTCTTCTTGATTTCGAATTGTTTGTATTCTGTAATTTTCTATTTTCCCGTCTGGAGGTAAGTTACCGTTAAAGAAACAATCTTTTATATGCTCTGGATTGTAGCTTTGACCATCCCACTGATTCATATACTTACTTGTTTCATAAAGATCTTGCACACGCGGAATTTCATCTTCTTTTAAATTGGATATCGTAAGCCTTCGGGAATTCCATTTGTCCGAGATCAGTTTCATGATTTTGTCCCTTCTTCTTTTCACTTTTTAATTTCTTTCAAATAACGTTCATTATACAAAGCGAGGAGATATCGATGCTTCTGAAGTTGTGTATAGCTTGTTCTTTTTTTCTGCTTATCTTGGGTTGCGGCCCTTCTAAACCGGAAATCCTGGATATCGACGCAACAAAAGTTCAGGCTATTCAAGTGGGTCTCGGAATGAATACGGGGATTGTGCCGGATCGATTGGAGTCGGAAGATTCAGAAGATGAAGAGGTAATAAAAAAGGTTATCGAATGGTTTAACGCCTCGGACTATCAAGGCAAAGCTCAGGAAGTCGATGAACAACCGATGACTTCCATGGGTATAGGCAACACAATGAGAATCTTTTTTAGCAACGAAGAAGTCGTGTATATCTATCCAGGTAGAGAAAGTCTTATCGTTTCAAGTGAAGGTAATCCGGATAAGTTTAAAATCTATGATGAACCTCTTATGCGATGGCTTAATTCAGGTTGGGAAGAAGATATTGGGCAATCAATCCCGGATCAATAGCAGCAGAATACATCCATTTTAGTTCTTCGATTCTGGTTTCCAAATCTTTTATTGTACGTTCCCATTTCTGATACTCTCTGCTCTCTCCCATAATTCTTTTAATTCGGATTCCACATCTTAATCAGCGAGCGCACGTTTTATGGTTGCTTTTGCTTCATCGATCGACTTTAGATCATTAAGATCGATGGCCTGCATCATGATCAAAATAGGGATATATATGGCCATCAATCGTGCCAGTAGCTTCGTTTCTTCATCAACTTCCCCATATACGTCGAAAAAGGTCGCGCGCGCATTCGGAGGCAAAAAGCTGTACACGACATTCAGGTCGCAAGCAGGATGGCCAATGTTAATGTCTCCCCAGTCGATAATGCCTGAAACTGTTCCGCTCTTATCCACCAGCATATTTTTGAAATGAAGGTCACCATAAAGGAATGTATGCTTTTGCGTCACTTTTTTAGTTGTAAGCCCTTTTAGATAATTCGATAAAGCCAAGTACTCTTCTTCGCTTAAATGAGAGGAAATGTTCGAAAGGAATTGATGCATCTTTTCTTTGCGCAGCGCAATATCGGTCAGATTTCGATGATCATGTCGAACTCCGTTTTCTTCGGCGATCTGCACGGGGAATGCATGTAAGTTTTTTAGAAATACAGCAAGCGTTGTCGCCGAAACAGCACGCTGCTCGTCCGTCAATCCGATCGGAAATTCGCCGGATAAATAAGAGTAGCCCAAAAAGGGTGCCGGATAACCGTAGTTCCCTTCCCCAAAAAATAAAGGCAGCGAATATTCAATCGAACAATACTCTTTAAGCTTGGGCAGTATGTTTTTCTCTATCGTTAACGAATGAATCGCAACTTCTCTTCTCGGAAATCGGAATACGTATTCGTTTCCGACAACATAAACCGTATTGTCCCAACCGTGGCCTAGTTTTTGTATGCGTTTTGAAGCTAACTGCGGAAATTGATTGCTTATTAATTGGTGCGCTAATTCTTCTGATACTTCCCATTCTGCATCCCATTGATTCGAGCCGCCCATATTTTTTCCCCCATAGCACAGAAAATCTACTCGCGCGACCTTGCATTATTGATTAGCCGCAAAGTAAGTTCTTCGGATGTCCCGTCTTGTTTAATTGTTAACTTGTATTCTTTATCATTTCTATTTATTTTGATTAGCTCCTTATTATATTCTGAAGAAACTTGTAAACTTCTTACCCCTTGTAATTCGAGCGGGTACTGACTTTCGCTTTTTATCCCGTTTCCTTCAAATACATATTCAATCGGTTTTTGTTCAGCTTCTCTATCCCCTATATTTTGTATATATAGCGAGTCGAACATTGTTTCTCCACCATCAAATAGAGTATAAGAAGCAGCCCATTCTTTTCCTTTTGCAAAGTATACAACTACGTCTTTTTGTACAATCTCCTCTTTCTTCTCTAGTTCTGTCTTTTTTTCTATCTCTTGTTCCGGAGCTTGGGAGCTGCAACCAACAAATAAAACACTAAAGATCATTACAAGAGCTATTAATTTCTTCACTATTTCCCCCTGCTTTTATTAAGATGTCAGCTTCTTCTTTGATATTCCTAGAGGTATTAAAGTTTCTTTAACATAATCATTTCTAAAGGTTCGCCTTCTTGCAGTAAACATCCAGCATCTTTATATCCCAGTTTTCTATAAAAATGTTGAGCTCCTTCATCCGATTGCGTGGAGGTCATTACACTTTCAAATCCTTTTTTCTTCATTTCTTCTTCCCAATAACAAACTACTTTTTTGCCGTAACCCCTTCCTCGATATTCATCATCAATCCATAACATATTCATAAACGGCGTATGATCCCAAAAGTAATTAAATCTCATCCATCCGATTTTCCGATCTGATTCTTGCAAAATATAAATCTCTTCTTCTTCAATCTTTCTTTTTACTAGTTCTTTTTTAACGTGTTTGTCTCGATCTACAATAAAATCATAATCAGAATGCACGGCGATATGTATATGCATTGAATATTCCTCCCGTTTTTCTTTTTGCTGATTTGCTATGATGATCTTATATTTAATACCCCACTCATGCCGAACCACAAGAGTATGCCCGAAGCGTGAATATTAGGTTAGGCGATGTGGTCGGCTCCTTTGTTTATTTCTACATCAGCTGCTCAACCCCGAGAAGAAGGTTCGCTTATTGCTTATACGATTTGAAGGCGTATACGCTGCTTATGGACAGCAACACTATTCCAATGATCCAACCGATCACCGGCGAGTATTCAAATAATGATCTGGATGACATTCCGCCTAAAATGAAAACAGGAGCAAGCAATCCAAAAAACATTAATAACTTCCGATTCTTATCCAAATAAAGGACCTCCTCTGGTAGATGCAATGTTCCGATGCGTGAATACGGTGCAAGATGATGGTTCTGCCCTCTTCAAACTATTTTTTCATTCGGATTTTCTTTCAAATAACAATTTCCAAACAACTTTCAAGCATCTTTTATTAGGTTTTCCTAAGCAGGTTAGTTGGCATTTAAAGGATTATCATTTTTAATTAATTCGACTGCTTTCTCGATATACTCGTCTCTGCCCTGCACGATCCCATCAACGGTGGGGTTAAGGTAGATATCAGGATGCACGCCTATTCCTTGGGTACGTCCTTTCTCTGGATCAAATACACCCAATCCGCTTATTCTCGTGAGGATATTTCCCGGCAAATAAAACTGGACCACGTTTCCATTGGCTCCGGCAGTCGGTCTTCCCAATACGATTGAATGATCCGCTTTCCTGAGCAGCAGCGTTATAAATTCGCCGTGACTTATCGTATGTTCGTTAATCAAAACAACAACTTTTCCTTTGTAAATCCCACTTTTTCCATCTTCGCTTCCTCCGGAGACAAAAGGATCTTCATAATCAAATTCGCCTGGTTTAGCGCTATTGGGAAATGACATTATAGTGAATTCCTTTGGAGAAGAGATCAGATATTTGGCTAGCGAGTCTGAAAAGTTCGTACTGGGATAGGTTCTAAGATCCACGATCAGCCCCTTGGTATTCCAATGTTCTTGCATAATTTCATCTATCTGACCTTCTTGAAGTAGACCTGCATTTATATAGTAGATTTCCCCCTTTTCCATCGCTTGTGATTCCGTGTCCACACTAGATCCACCAACTCGATACCGTTTGCTTGAGGTGTTAACGGTAATCTCGTTTCCTTCCCGAATCACGGTAGTACTCGCATTTTTCTGATGTGTTCGAAATAAGGCCTGGTAGAAAACCGGAAATGTTTCTTCTCTAGACTTCGAAATATATGTTTTTCTATTCTCCGCAATCTCTTCAATATCGATACCGTCGACTTTTAACACGATATCTCCAACCTCTAGCCCACATTCATTAAACACTTTACTGATCACAATCTGATTATCGATTTTAACGAAACTTACCGGAATCTGATACTCCCCAAAATAATCCGACACTCCTTTTCCTTTCTCCCCCTTCAACCAAACATGAGAGTCATTGATTACGGCCGTCAGTTCGGCTGCAGTCATGAAGTAGGAGTCATAGTCATTCCCTTCTATCATTTTAGGGATGAATTGCTGAAGAACTTGGTTCCACTCTATTTCGCTGAGATCTTTATAAGGGTAGTAATATTCAATAATATTCCAGTATCGAAATAACCCCAGCAGCCTGTATCCCGTATCATCAAACTGCATCTGATAATGAACCTTTTCGTTTTTCATGTCGAAATATCCATCATCTTTTACATGGACATAAGCATTTTCTCGATTCGTAATATGGGTAGTTAAGAGATTGGACAATTCGCGACTCAAATCGCTTCCGAGAAGTTCTTCGTCGTGGACCCAATCCGTAGTCGGATGCAGTTGGATCGACTCTTCAGGAAATGGATCGGGTTCTTCCAACTCTCTGGCAGCAATGTCTTGATCTAAGTTATGAACCCATTCATACAGAATTACATTCACATCTGAACGATCTTCTAAAATTTTCTGCATGACATGAAATAGTTCATGATCCCAATTCAGTTCGCCTGCTACAACTTTAGGATGATGATATTTCACGAATCCCCATACTTTGGCCAACTTGGCAAGATCCTCGATCTTTTGCTCAGAAAGAGTTGAAAATTTTATTCCGCTGCTTTGATCAAAGTTAGGTTCGAGTTCATGCTGTGACTGCCGATTTTCCCGTAACATCAAAGTGGATCCAATAATCAGGAAAACGAGTACGCCGAAAGACAAAAGATACAGCCGCCTACTAATGCTTTTTCTTCGCATCTCTCCCACTCCTTTTCCTAAGCGATTTTTGGACGGTCAACACGATCAATCAAATTCAAAATAGTACCATGATCGCTTAAGATGTTAGGTTACGCCCCTCGAAAACCCGCTTGAACCGTGTGTGTTTCCGAGGGACGCAAACCTTAAATGGAATGCGGTCAAGGTACTAGCAGCTTGTCTTATTCCTATAGACGCTTCGATTTGCAAATAGTTTAGCTTTATGGATTCCCCTCTTAATTATCTTTTTGAGAGTTTTCGACAGTTTATGATAACGTTCCTGTATTCACGACTCGACGTAGTCGATTGTCCGGAGAAGGCCGGACTAAGGGCAAATACACGCGGCGTGAATATCATGTTATAAGATGTACAGGTCTTCTATGAATCACGCCAATAGGTTTTCGATTTGCTTCTTATGATGTTCATCATGGTGCACGAATATTTTTAAATATCTTTCATAGGTATAAGGTCGTTTGTCATTGCCTATAAAAAAGTGGATTTCTGAATGTTCTACCTCACGCAATTGGTTGACTAAGTCGGTTCGAGTTTCAATAAAGGTTTTGATCATGCTTTCTCTGTCTGTGAATTCTTTAGCCTTCTCGATCGCTTTTAAGTTATGAGTATCATGATCGACGAACCCCGGGAGTTTCACTTGATCTTTTATGTGCGGAAGCATTGTATTTAAAGTGTATGTATCCCAATTCCATAAATGCGCCACGACTTCTTTCACCGTCCACTTTCCAGCATCGATCGGCTTTTGCCAAGTTACATCATCTATTGATTTTACAAATTCATTAAAACGTTCAAACTGGTCTAATAGTTTCTTGTTCATCTTCTTTATTCCCTCCTAAATTGACTTTGCATGGATTTCCTATAACGTTCGCGTATTCATGAACACGAGAAGCTCAAGACGAAGTAGTCATTGGGTGGCTGGACCGCTTAGCCTCGCAGGGTGAATACAGCGTTATCTGATCCCTCACTGACTGAGTTGTAATCAATTTTCAAAAAAAAGAAAGAGAGAATTTCTTCTCTCCTTCCCTTCTTAAAAAGACAACCATCCATTGGTCCGATAATCATGAGGTACTGGCTTAAAATAGACTTCATTGTCAATGTTGTTCTTGAATTTCATTCTAAATCTTCTTTGAGTGAGCTCTCGAATCGATTTAACTTCGTGATTATAAAAACACTTCGTTCTTCTGTGATTTCGAAACTCATTGAGTTTTTTGATTCGAGGGTCGAAATCTCTTTTGTACCTGATTTGCGCATCCAAATACTTGTTAAGCTGTTCCAATTCCCATGCTTCAATTTCATCGTTATCGAACAATAAGATCCCCGGTACTTACTTTTATATTTACCTGTTAAGGTACAGAGTAACGTACCTAGAGATCTATAATATAAGGAGGTATCAAGCCATGTCCTCGCTTCCATAATGGATTACTTCCATCTTACAACAAATAGGTTTACATAGAAATATTTGAACTTGAGGATTCCATATGACGTTCCTGCATTTACGACCTGACGCATGCCGGACCAAGTACGAATGTCCGTAGCATGAATATTAGGGCATCTGAAGTTCAATGCTTTTAAGGTCTACTTTCATATTCATTCCTTTGTGTAGTTACTTCTTTTAACCATTCTTTAAGCTGATCTCTACTTACCAAAATCTTGTCATCAATTTTTATGTAAGGAAACATCATTCCAGTGAAGACACTGGTTTCACTAAGTTGACGATTCTCAGTTTCTATAATTTCTGTGACCTGTTCTTTAGTTAAATTCAAGTATTCTGCCGTTTCTTCTATATTCATTAAGACCTTAGCTTCATTTTTTATTTCATTTGTAGTTTCCTCTTTAACGTTCAATTCCTTTGGAATTAATATGCAGCCTATAATAAATGATAATCCAAGTATGATCGAGCTTAAAAGCAAGCTAATATTAAATCGCTTCATCTGTTTTACCTCCAATTTTTATTGAATTTCAGATAACGTTCCTGTATTCACGACTCGACGTATGTCGAGTATCCGGCGAACGCCGGATCAAGGGCGTATGCCCGCAGCGTGAATATTATGTTATCTGATGGATACGTCTTCTCCGATTCTTCTTACTCCTTATGTTTCTGTATTTAAATAAGTCTTCCAATCGCTTCTCTTTAAACGGATATAGCTTTCAAATTCTATTTTGGCTATGCCTTTCAATTGCTTGTAAATCTTTTTCTCAAATCGATCGTTTTGTACTAAAATCATGGCTAAAGATTCTCCACAACTTGCTTTAATCATCTCATCCGTTAAATCATGATTGGCAGTGATCACTAAAGCCTTAATTACTGTTTCGTTATTATATTCACTAAGATCTATTGCTGCATCGTCTCGCTCAGCATCTGAAGCCCTTTCATCTATTAATATTTCAATAAGCATTTCCCACTTCTTCATAGGACTCCCTCAACATTCATGTCTCTTATTGTTTGTTTAAAATTCTTCTCTAGCTTTACGTATCTTTCAGATAACGTTCCCGTATTCACGACTCGACGTATGTCGAGTGTCTGGCGAATGCCAGACCCAGGGCGTATGCCCGCAGCGTGAATATTATGTTATATGACGGAATCGCATCTCTGATTAACTGATATATTATTTTCCCTTTAAATTCATCTTGATTCTATTCATGCTCAATTCAAAATCCAAAAATATATTAAGTAACATTTTCCCTCAAAATAATAGTGAACATATTTCATATTTAATTAAACTTTTGCTTTTACGTTCCTTTCTAATCTACTTATTAATTTATTCAACTTAAAAATCCAATCAATTAATTCAGGTAAATTTTCAGAATGAATAGAGTTTTCAACTTTAGATTTAGGATCAATAGTTTTAAGAAAAGAATTTTCTTTAATCTCAATTAGTATTTGAGAAGCCTCATTGTAATACAAACTCCTATTACAATAAATATGAAAAATATCTAATTTACTATCAAAACTATCAAGAATTCTTTTCATATATTCAATATTTTTGAGTGTTGTATTTGTGTCGTCATAAAATTTCATTGGATTATTTTGTTTCCTAATGAACTGATCTATTTCAAAATTCAATAATACATTGTATTTTTTTGTTTTCTCTTTGATTAAGTTTAGATCGTAAAGATCTGACTCATTTACAAAAACATTTAGGCTGCTTTCGTTAGAAATTCCATATTTTCTTGCTAAAGGTTCTAAAAATAGATATAACAAAGCTCTCAACTCTTTGATAATGTTTAAATGGCTCTTTAAGCCTCTTATTGTAGCTATATAATTTGGAAGAAAAGATGTGATTATAAAGATAATAATAGCTATAAAAATGCTTATGGATATATTCATCATAACTTCAAGAAATACACTTAATGATTTGTAGCCTGAACCCGCTTCAATTATTACAAAAGCATATAGAATAAAACATACTATTGCGCTCATGAAAGAAATTAAGGCAATCATTGAAAGAAGTTTGTGATAATGCCAAATTGCTTTTATCATTACATCATCTCCTATTGTGTTTCAAAGATTCTTTATCCATTTTCTTTTGTTTTAATTCTGTCATATAACGTTCCCGTATTCACGACTCAGCATACGCTGAGTGTCCGACGCATGTCGGACCAAGGACGAATGTCCGCAGCGTGAATATTATGTTATATGCTGCCTGCGACCTTCCAAATCCTCTTAATCTTATTCAATCTTTCCTTCTTCAATTCTATGCTTTCTTTCTGTCTTTCACCAATGATTTTTTAGCTCTTCCTCCATCTTTTTCATATTCCCTTTGGTCTAAAATATTTTTCAAACTTTCTTTCTTTATTCGCCTGATCCGAAGCGACATCGTGCTTCCGATTTCAAACCTGGGTCTCAGACTTTAATCGTTCTTAGATCTGTAATGTCCTTTGATTTTTCAAATGCTCTTTATCCTAAACCAAAAACGCCGATAGGGAACTCGGCGCTTGTTATCTTATTCTTCCCCTATGATTTCCCAATCTTTCAGGTTGCATATAACGTCTTATTCACGAATTTCGCCTACACTTCGTACAAGCAGTATTTACGAACTTCATGATACACATTCCTACCGTATTATTCCCGAACTTCCCAATACACACCCATACCGTGTTATTCACGAACT
>Ga0308157_10003813_pt1 | contig 21120 bp, 15 predicted proteins | sample PhyBR1_FD_201035 | JGI IMG/M metagenome (GOLD analysis project Ga0308157, IMG submission 201035) | Phyllosphere microbial communities from UC Gill Tract Community Farm, Albany, California, United States - DLSLB.R1 | ecosystem: Host-associated > Plants > Phyllosphere > Unclassified | place: USA...
CGCGCGAAGGTTTGCTACGCTGAATGATGCGATTGGTGACAGTTTCCAGGACTGGATGCAACGCCATGATCGTTCCTTATGAATGGATTCCGTGAAATTTTACTACAAAATCTGTAAGCCCATCGGCTTTTCTTGGGTAGCTGGCATGTGCTGGCGGGTTCGTAACACGGTTACACCATCCCTTTTAGCGCTATAAAAATTCGGGCGCCACGTTGAAAGCGTAGTGAATTTACCGAATTTTCCTGTATCATTCTGCTATCCCCTCCCTACTCACAACATTATGCGCCAGCCTGCACTTACTTCCACTGCCAGCTTCAAAGCTCTCGAATCCCACGCCGCCGATGCCCAAGACTGGCAACTGCGTTCGCTGTTCGCGCACGATGCCCAGCGCTTTCCCAAGCTGACGGTGGATGCGGCCGGCCTGTTCCTCGACTACTCCAAGAACCGCCTGAACAGCGCCACCATCGGCCTGCTGCTGGATCTGGCCCGTGAGCGCGGCGTGGAACGCCAGCGCGACGCCATGCTGAGTGGCGAGAAGATCAATCTTACCGAACAACGCGCCGTGCTGCACACAGCGCTGCGGATGCCGCGCGGCAAGAAATTGGTGATCGACGGCCAGGACGTCAATGCCGATGTGCATGCGGTGCTGGACCATGTGAAGGAATTCACCGACCGCGTGCGCAATGGCCAGTGGCTGGGCTACAGCGGCAAGCCGATTACCGACATCGTCAACGTTGGCATCGGCGGCTCGGACCTCGGCCCGAAAATGGCGGTGCTGGCATTGCGTTCGTATGCGCATCCGCGCCTGAAAATGCACTTCGTCTCCAACGTCGACGGTCATGACATGGATGCGGCGCTGGCGCAGGTGAATCCTGAAACGACTTTGTTCATCGTCGCATCCAAAACCTTCACCACGGCCGAGACCATGCTGAATGCCGGCACCGCGCGGACCTGGTTCCTGCAAAACGGCGGAACGCAAGAAAACCTGGCCAAGCATTTCGTGGCTGTGTCGACCAACACCAAGGCGGTGGCGGAGTTCGGCATCGACACCGCGAATATGTTCCCGTTCTGGGACTGGGTTGGCGGCCGCTACTCGGTGTGGTCGGCGATCGGCCTGTCAGTGGCGCTGGCGGTGGGCTTCGGCTACTTCAACGATTTCCTGGCCGGCGCGCACGCGATGGACGAACACTTCCGCGAGGCGCCGCTGGAGCAGAACATGCCGGTGCTGCTGGCGATGGTCGGTTTCTGGAACCGCCAGTTCCTGAATGCCGGTTCGCTGTCGATCGCACCTTACCATCAGGATCTGAACCGTTTCCCGGCCTACCTGCAACAGCTGGACATGGAATCCAACGGCAAGCGCGTGACGCGCGATGGCGCCGAGGTGGATACCGTCACTTGCCCGGTGGTCTGGGGCGAGTGCGGCACCAACGCGCAGCATGCTTACTTCCAGCTGCTGCACCAGGGCACCGATGTGACGCCGATCGATTTCATCGCCGCGCTGCGTGCAACGCATGACCTGGCAGGCCATCACGATGCGCTGCTGGCCAACTGCTTCGCGCAGTCCGAAGCCTTCATGACCGGCAAGACCGCCGATGAGGTGCGCGCCGATCTGGCCGGCCAGAACCTGAGCGCCGAGCAGGTCGAGGCGCTGGTTCCGCACAAGACCTTCCCTGGCAATCGTCCATCCAACACCATCCTGATGGATCAGCTGACGCCTGCTGCGCTGGGCGCGCTGATTGCGCTGTATGAGCACAAGACCTTTGTGCAGGGCGTGATCTGGGACGTCAACAGCTTCGACCAGTGGGGCGTGGAGCTGGGCAAGGTACTGGCCAGGAATATCCAGTCGGAGCTGACCGGCGAGGTGAAGCCCGAGCGTCACGATAGCTCGACCAATGGCCTGATCTTCATGGCGAAAGCGGCGCAGCACATATGATTACCGTTGCTTACGATGAGGTGATGCAGACGGGGGAGTGCCCGTTGTGGCATCCACAGGAACAGGCGCTGTACTGGGTAGATATTCCGGCCTTTACCGTGCACCGGCTTGATCCCGCCAGTGGCGCGCACCGCGCGTGGAAGCTGGCCAGCGAGCCGGCAACGCTGGCGATCAGCGACCAGGGTGGTTTGATCGTCGCGATGCGCAGCGGCTTTGCGCATCTGGATACCAGCAGCGATGCGGTCAAGCTGAGCGGGATTGTGGCGGCACCTTACGATCAGGCGATCACGCGCTTCAATGATGGCCATGTGGACCCGGCAGGCCGCTTCTGGGTCGGCACCATCTACGAGCCGCGCGACAAGCCGGCGGCAGAGATGTTTGTGCTGGAACAGGGTAAGCTGCGCACGGCGTGGTCGGGCGGCATGACCAATTCGAACGGCTCGGGCTTCAGCCCGGATCAGAAGACCATGTATCACGCCGACACCGCTGCGCACCGCGTCACCCGGCTGGATTATGACGTCGCCACGGGTGCGGTAGCGAATCAGCGCGTACTGCATCAGTTCTCGGCGGATAAGGAGAACAATTATGGCGGCCGTCCCGACGGCGCCGCCATTGATAGCGAGGGCAATTACTGGGTGGCGATGTTTGAAGGTGCGCGCATCGTCAAGCTGTCGCCGGAGGGCGAGCTGCTGGGCGAGATCAAGTTGCCGGTGCGTTGCCCGACCATGCCAGCGTTTGGCGGCGCGGATTTGCGCACGCTGTATGTGACCAGCGCCGGTGCGCGCCCGGCGGCGGAGCTGGAGCAGTATCCGCTGAGCGGCAAGCTGCTGGCGATTCAGATGGATGTCGCCGGCCGCGTGGAGCCGACCTACCGCTCGCGCTAACCCCCACTACGACAGAGGGGCTGACCCCGCGACGGATCGCCGTGCGGGTCAGGGCGTGGTCGCCAGTTGCAGTCGCGCGGGCGCGGACAGTGTTGCGCTATCACCCCGTCCTTCCAGCTTGAACGCTGACACCAGCGTGGTCAGATGACGCGCCTCCTGCGCGAGCGCATCGGCCGCTGCCGCATCCTCCTCCACCAGCGCGGCATTTTGCTGCGTGGTTTCGTCAAATTCCACAATGGCGCTGTTGATGCGCTCGATACCCTCGTTCTGCTCCTGATTGGCGTTGCTCATCTCGCCCATGATGGCCGTCACCCGCTGCACGCTGTCGACCACCTCCAGCATGGTCGCACCAGCTTCGTCCACCAGCTTGCTGCCGCCGTCCACCGTCTGCACGGTATTACCAATCAACTCCTTGATCTCCTTGGCCGCCGCAGCCGAGCGATGCGCCAGGCTGCGCACCTCGGACGCCACCACCGCAAAGCCCCTGCCCTGCTCACCCGCCCGCGCCGCTTCCACCGCCGCGTTCAAGGCCAGGATATTGGTCTGGAACGCAATCCCGTCAATCACCGAAATGATGTCCACAATCCGCCGCGACGATGCATTGATCTCACCCATGGTGTCCACCACCTGCCGCACCGCCTCACCGCCCTTCGCCGCGATCACCGAGGCACTCTGCGCCAGCGCATTCGCCTGCCGTGCGCTCTCGTTATTCTGCCGCACCGTCGCCGCCAGGCGCGACATCGACGTCGCCGTCTGCTCAATACTGCCTGCCTGGCGTTCGGTACGGCGCGACAGCTCGGCATTGCCCTGGGCGATTTCGCCGGACGCGCCGGCGATCGTATGCGCGCCATCGCGCACGCCGGAAATGGTGTCGCGCATCGTCACCAGCATCTCCACCAGCTTGCGCGCCAGCCGGCTGCGCGGCTTCGCCTCGGTGGCCGACAAATCAATACGCCCTTCAATCGCCGCCAGCGCCGAAACAATGCCCTCCAGCTCCGCCGCCTGGTTCGCGGCGCGGCGCAGGATGGTCGCCAGGAAGATCAGCACCGCCGACTCCACCACCACATAGGCGGCATGAATGAACACCGTCGATAGCTGCGGGCGGGTGAAGCACATCACGCCATAGCCCCACTCCTGCAGATAATGGAAACTCAGGTGATGCACCGCTGCCACGCCGGCCGCCACCACGATCGGCTTCCAGTCGCGATACGCCAGCAAAAACGCCAGGTAGACAAAAATCCCGAAATGCAGCTCGGTCAGCCCGGCCGCCTGATGGATGTTGAGCGCGGCGAACACCATCACGCTGGCGCCCACCACGCAGCGTGTCAGCACCGAACCCGGCGCGCTGAAGTGCAGCGCGGTCGGCACGCCGGCCGCCAGCAGGCCGATCACCAGCGCCAGCATCCAGGTATCGTTCAGCCCGGCCAGCGCCAGCGAGAACAGCTGCAAGGCCCACAGCACGCACAACATCATCTTGTCGGCCTGCACGGCAATCGCCTGCAAGGGATCGAATCGCGTATTCATGGAGAACTCCCACAGGTCCGGCGGCGCAACACGACTGCACGCGACGACGGGCCAGCTTATAATGGTTGGTCAGAGGACGGCGGGGCGAAGGCCGGATGCCAGAAAAGGCGCGGCAGCATGCGCAGCATGATCCGGTGGAGGCCGCGCAAAAGGGCGCGAAACGGCGAACAGATCGCATGCGGGAACGCCAGTATTATAGCGCTTTTTGCCTTGAGGAAATTAAACACAACAGCTGGGGCAACCGCGCAACAGTGGCATCGGCCAGCCGGCGATTCATACGAGGCGCCATAGGGCAATGTAGTAAAATTTCTTGCAAACCACCTTGATAAGTAGTAAATTTACACATAGCGGCCGCAAGCTCGCGGCCATTTTCCCGGCACTTTTTTTGCGACGATTCACACACTATGGCTCTTTCCGATTTTGATCTGGTTCTGTTTGGCGGCAGCGGCGATCTGGCGATGCGCAAACTGCTGCCCGCGATGTATGCCCGCGATGTAGCCAAAGACCTGCCGCCCACCGCGCGCATCATCTGCGTCGGCCGTGCGGACGCCAGCCAGGAAGAATTCCTGCAAACCGTCGAAACCACCTCCAAACCGCTGATCAAATCGCCGGCCGTGATTCCGGCCGCGTGGGAGCGCTTTACCAAGCGCATCGTCTACGTTTCGCTGAACGCCACCGACGCCGGCAGCTACAAGGGCCTGGTGGAAGCGTTGCGCAAGGAAGAAGCGATCACCAAGGTCTACTACCTGGCGACGCCGCCAGCCATTTTCTCCAAAATCTGCGAGAACCTGAAAGAGAACGGCCTGGTCACGCCAAATTCGCGCGTGGTGCTGGAAAAGCCGCTGGGCCGCGACCTGGCCTCGGCCAAGCAGATCAATGCTGAAGTGGGCAAGGTATTCGAGGAATCGCAGATCTACCGGATCGACCACTACCTCGGCAAGGAAACCGTGCAGAACCTGCTGGCGCTGCGCTTCGGCAACATCCTGTTCGAGCCGCTGTGGCGTCGCGAATGGATTTCCGACGTGCAGATCACCATCGCCGAGAAGCTGGGCGTGGGTAACCGCCTTGGCTACTACGACACCTCGGGCGCGCTGCGCGACATGCTGCAAAACCACCTGCTGCAGCTGCTTTGTATCGTCGCCATGGAACCGCCGACTTCGATCGCGCCGGACGCCGTGCGTGACGCCAAGCTGCAGGTACTGCGCTCGCTGAAAAAGTTCACGCCAACCACGCTGGCGCAGAACATCGTGCGCGGCCAGTACCGCGCCGGCCACGTCGACGGCAAGGCGGTGCCAAGCTACCGTGACGAGCCGGATGCGCCGGAACATTCGCGCACCGAAACCTTCGTGGCGATGAAGGCGGAAATCGACACCTGGCGCTGGGCCGGCGTGCCGTTCTACCTGCGCACCGGCAAGCGCATGGCCGACGGCCTGGCGGAAATCGTCGTGCGCTTCAAGCAGATCCCGCACTCGATCTTCAACCAGCCAACCAACAGCTTCCAGCCGAATTCGCTGGTGATCCGCCTGCAGCCGGACGAAGGCCTGCGCATGAACCTGATGGCGAAAACGCCGGGCGATGGCATGCGTTTGAAACAGGCCGAACTGGAACTGGACTTCCGCGAGCAATTCAAATCGCCGCGCATGGAAGCCTACGAGCGCCTGCTGCTCGACGTGCTGCGCGGCCAGCTGACGCTGTTCATGCGCGGCGACGAGCTGGAAGCCGCATGGGAATGGGTCGAGCCTATTCTCAACAGCTGGGAATCGGAAGACAGCTACCCGCTGCCATACGCCTCCGGCACCTGGGGTCCGGCCGCCGCTTCGGCGCTGATCGGCCGCGACGGCCTGCAATGGCGCGAAGAAGTTTTGCCGGAAGACTGATGCTACTCGATTCCATTCGCACCCAACTCGACTCGCTCTCCAAATCGGAGCGCAAGGTCGCGTTGGCCGTGCTCGAACACCCGACGCAGACGGTCAACCAGAACATCACTGCACTCGCCAAAAACGCGCAGGTATCCGAACCGACCGTGGTGCGCTTCTGCCGCACGCTGGGTTACGACGGCTGGCATGAGTTCAAGCTCAAGCTGGCCCAGGGCCTGGCGCTGGCGCTGCCGGGGCTGAACGAGCAGCCGACCCAGGACGACCTGGCGGCCGACCTGGTCAACAAGATCTGCAGCCGTTCGATCAACACCCTGCTCGATCTGCGCAACAACCTCGATCCGGAAGCGATCCAGAAGGCACTGGACATACTGTCCAAGGCCAACAAGATCGAGTTCTATGGCCAGGGTACGTCCGGCATCGTGGCCGCCGATGCCCAGCACAAGTTCTTCCGTTCCGGCGTGCCGACCGTGGCCTATGCCGACCCGCACATCCACAGCATCGCCGCCGCGCTGCTGCGCACCGGCGACGCGCTGGTGGCCATTTCGCAACGCGGCAATAGCCCGTCGCTGGTGCGCTCGGTCAAGCTGGCACGCCGTGGCGGCGCCGAGGTGATCGTGCTGGCGCCGTCCGGCACGCCGCTGGCCGACCTGGCAACGGTGCTGATCCCGATCGACCTGATCTTCAATATCGACCCGTACACGCCGATCTCGGCGCGACTGGCCTACCTGGTGGTGATCGACGTGCTGGCCGTGGGCCTGGCGTTGCAACGCGGGCCGGAATTCCGCAAGAAAATGCAGAACGCGCAGAAGGCGCTGCAGGAGTTCGACTTGCAATTCGATTCATTCATCGGCTAACCACCAAATAAGCGGTTGTGCTACAGTGCGGATATTTGCTGCACATACAACCTTGCGCCATGCACAACCGCTCGCCCCAGCGCATCCCCCTGCTGAAAACCCTCGTTCCCGGCCTGGATGACATTCTGGGCGGCGGCTTTCCCGCGCATAGCCTGTACCTGATCCAGGGCCTGGCCGGCAGCGGCAAGACCACGCTGGCCTGCCAGATCGGCTTCGAGCATGCGCGCCAGGGCAAGAAAGTCCTGATCCTGACACTGATCGCCGAAACCCACGGCAAGATGCTCAACCATTTGAGCAACTTCTCCTTCTTCGACGATGCGCTGGTCGACGACCGCATCCTGTTTATCGGCGCTTACAACGATCTGCTCAGGGGCGGCCTGCGCGAACTGCTGAAGTCCATCGCCGCCACGCTGGCTGAACAGCGGCCGGACATCATGATCATCGATGGCTTCCGCACCGTGCGCGAGGCCAAGCCGTCGGACCTGGCGCTGTCGGAATTCATGCTGTCGCTGAATTCGCTGGTGTCGACCATGGAATGCACCACCTTCCTGCTGTCGCCGACCGAAGGCAACCAGGCGGATTCGGAAAACACGCTGGTCGATGGCCTGATTGAACTGAGCCAGTACGAGCGCGGCCTGCAACTGATCCGGGAAATGAAAGTGTTCAAGCTGCGCGGCTCCAAGCACCTGCTGGGCCGCCATGTGTTCGAGGTAGGCGAGGATGGCATCGCCATCTACCCGCGCCTGGAAGCAGTCAGCACGCTGTCGGCGGCGATGCCGCCGGGGTCGCGTGAACGGCTGGGCTTCGGCATCGCGGGCTGGGACAGACTGACCAATGGCGGCGTCGCCAAGGGCTCGACCACCGCGCTGCTGGGCAATCCCGGCGTCGGCAAAACGCTGATGGGCCTGCATTTCATCCACGAGGGCTTGCAGCGCGGCGAGCAGGCGCTGATCGTCGGCTTCTACGAGTCGCCGCAGCGGCTGCTGGAAAAGGCGCGCAGCGTCGGCATGGAACTGCAACCCTACTTCGACAATGGCGCGCTGCAGATCATCTGGCATCCGCCGCTGGAAGTGCTGGTCGACAGTCTGGCGCAAGGTACGCTGGAGAATATCGCCCGGCGCAATGTCGGCCGCCTGTTGATCGATGGTGTCGACGGCCTGCGCGAGATCGTCATGCACGAAGGCCGCTGGCGCGCCTTCCTGGCGGCTTTCGTCAATGAACTGCGGGTGCGCAATGTCACCACCTTCTTCACGCAGGAACTGCCGTACTTCGGCCATGGCCCGATGGAGAACGACGCCGCCGCCTCGATCCTGTTCGAGAACATCATCCTGATGCGTTACGTCGACGTGGCTGGCATCAACCTGCGCCAGATCGGCGTGTTGAAGCTGCGCGAAAACAGCTACGACGCCGCCAACCATGTGCTGCTGATTTCCGATCAGGGCATGAGCATCGACGGGCCGGTGCCGCCGACAGTGCCACCGATACTGAACCGCTAGCGGGCCGGCCATGAGCGACCATCCCGCAATCATGGACAGCAACCCGGATGGCAAGCTCATTCTGGTAGTCGACGACGAATTCGATGTCCTGTCGGCCTACACCATGCTGTTTGAATATCGCGGCTTTCGTGTGCGCACCGCTGGCAACGGCGCCGAAGCGCTGTCGGTGGCACGCCGCGAGCGGCCGGACATCGTGATCTCCGACTACATGATGCCGGTGATGAATGGCGCCGACCTGTGCGTGGCCTGGCGCGACGATCCGGCGCTGCGCGAGATTCCCTTCATCCTGGCCAGCGCCGGCATCATGCCCAAGGACCTGCAACCGCCGTGCGACACCTTCTTCCGCAAGCCGGTGCCGTTCGACACGCTGCTGGACGAAATCGACAAGCTGATCGCGCGCCGGGGTTAAGACGGTGGAAGGATCGGTAGCCAGCGTCGTCCTGTTTGCCGCATTGCTGCACGCCACCTGGAATGCGCTGGTCAAGGCCGGTCCCGATAAATACCTGACGACATTGCTGGTGGCCTGCGGCGCCGGCCTGGTATCGCTGCCGCTGCTGCCCTTCGTTGTGGCGCCACTGGCGCCAAGCTGGCCATGGCTGGCGGCGTCGGCCTGCTGCCAGGTCATCTATTACCAGTTGCTGGCGGCCGCCTACAAGCATGGCGAGATGAGCCAGGCCTACCCGCTGATGCGCGGCGCCGCGCCGCTGCTGGTGGCGCTGGCCAGCGTGCCGCTGCTGGGCGAGCGCCTGCACTGGCGGCAGGACCTGGCGGTGGCGCTGATCTGCGGCGGCGTGCTGACGCTGACCATTTTGCGTGGCGCCAGCGTCGGCGCCGACAGCGCCGCCAACCGCGCCACCCGCCGCCGCGCCACCTTGTACGCGCTGCTCAACGCCGCCATCATCGCTGCCTACACGATGATCGACGGCGTCGGCGTGCGCCGCTCCGGTGCACCGGCCGGCTATACCATGTGGCTATTCGTGCTGACCGCCGTGCTGCTGCTGTTGTGCTCCACCCGGCGCTGGTCCGAACTGCCGGCATACGCCCGCACCCACGCCCGCGTGATGCTGGTCGGCGGCCTCGGTACGCTGGCCTCCTACGGCCTGGCGCTGTGGGCGATGACACAGGCGCCGGTGGCGGCGGTGGCCGCGCTGCGCGAAACCTCGATCCTGTTTGCTGCCGCGATCGCCGCGCTGTTCCTGCGCGAGCGGCTGGCGCCGGGGCGCATTCTGGCGATTTCGCTGATCGCCTGTGGCGCAATTGTCATGCGGCTGGGCTGACAGGGCCGGGTTAGGAGTAAAATAAGCGCGACAACAACTCCCTTATCAAAACGGCAGCGCTTATGAACCAACTCGAACAGCTCAAGCAATACACCACCGTTGTCGCCGATACCGGCGACTTCCAGGCCATCCAGCAGTACACGCCGCGCGACGCCACCACCAATCCATCGCTGATCCTGAAGGCGGTGCAGAAGGAAGAATACAAGCCGCTGCTGGAAAAAGCCGTGCGCGACAACATGGACGCTTCGACCAGCGTCGTGATCGACCAGTTGCTGGTTGCCTTCGGCAAGCAGATCCTGCGCGTGATCCCTGGCCGCGTGTCGACCGAAATCGACGCCGCGCTGTCGTTCAACACCGCCGCCTCGGTGACCAAGGGCCGTGAACTGATCAAGCTGTACGAGAAAAACGGCGTCGACCGCGAGCGCGTGCTGATCAAGATGGCCTCGACCTGGGAAGGCATCCGCGCTTCCGAGATCCTGGAAAAAGAAGGCATCCACACCAACATGACGCTGCTGTTCTCGCTGCCACAGGCAATCGCCTGCGCCGAAGCCGGCTCCAAGCTGATTTCGCCGTTCGTCGGCCGCATCTACGACTGGTACAAGAAATCCACCGGCATCGACTATCAGGGCGCGGAAGATCCGGGCGTGCAGTCGGTCAAGCGCATCTACAACTATTACCGCAAGTTCGGCTACAACACCGAAGTGATGGGCGCCAGCTTCCGCAACACCAGCCAGATCCTGGAACTGGCCGGCTGCGACCTGCTGACCATCAGCCCGGACCTGCTGCAAAAGCTGGCCGACACCAACGCGCCGCTGGAACGCAAACTGAGCCCGGATGGCAGCAGCAGCGCACCAATCGGCAAGATCTCCATCGACGAGCCTACCTTCCGCTTCATGCTGAATGAAGACGCGATGGCGACCGAGAAGACTTCCGAAGGCATCCGCGCCTTCGTCGCCGATACCGCCAAACTGAAACAGATCATCTCCGGCATGCGTTAATCCGCAGCGCTTGCTCTGTAAAAGGCAGGAAGGTGGCCACGCGCCGCTTTCCTGCCTTTTTTGCATTACAATCTTGCATCAACTATGAAACCAATGCGAGACCGTACATGCGCTTTCCTGCTCGTTGCACCGTTGCTGTCACCCTCCCTGCCCTCCTCGCGCTGTTGAGCGCCTGCGGCGAAAAGCATGCCGATACCGCCGCGCCGCCACCTCCCACTGTTGCTGTCGTTACCGTCACCCCTGCCGCCATCACGCTGAGCAGCGAGCTGCCCGGCCGCACCGAGGCGTCACGCATCGCCCAGGTGCGGGCGCGGACGGCGGGCATCGTGCTGCAGCGGGTGTATCAGGAAGGCGGCGATGTGAAGGCCGGCCAGGTATTGTTCCGCATCGATCCGGCGCAGTTCCAGGCGTCGTTCGACAGTGCGCAGGCAGCGGTGGCCAAGGCTGAGGCCAATCTGGCACAGGCCAATCTGAAAGAGAAGCGCTACAAGCCGCTGCTGGCGGCGCAAGCGGTCAGCCAGCAGGAATACGATGATGCGGTCACCGCGCAGAAGCAGGCGGCGGCCGATCTGGCGACATCGAAAGCTGCGCGCACCAATGCTGGCCTGACGCTGGGCTATGCGACGGTGACGGCGCCGATTTCGGGGCGCGTCAGCCGCGCGCTGGTAACCGAGGGCGCGCTGGTCGGCCAGGGCGAGGCAACGCCGATGGCCACCGTGCAGCAACTGGACCCGATCTATGTGACGATCACGCAGTCCTCGACCGAGGTGCTGAAGCTGCAACGGGCGCTGGCCGAGGGCCGGTTGAAAAGCGCCGGCAAAGACCAGGCGCGCGTGACGCTGGTGACCGAAGATGGGCAGACCTATCCGCATGCGGGCAAGCTGCTGTTCTCGGATGTGTCGGTGGATGAAAGCACCGGCTCGGTGGCGATGCGGGCCGAGTTCCCGAATCCGCAGCGTGTGCTGCTGCCCGGGATGTATGTGCGTGCGCGGCTGGAACAAGGCGTCAGCGACGCCGCCATCAGCGTGCCGCAGCAGGCCATCGTGCGCAGCAACGAAGGCGCGACCGTGTTGGTGGTCGGCGCCGACAACAAGGTACTTTCGCAGCCGGTAACCGCCAACGTCAATGACGGCAACAACTGGGTGGTCAGCGCCGGCCTCAAAGGCGGCGAGCGCATCGTCGTTGAAGGCTTCCAGAAGGCCAAGCCCGGCGTCACGGTCAATCCGCAGCCGTGGAAAGGCCCGCCCGCCGCGCAGCCCGGTGCCGCAGCTGCTCCAGCTGGCGGTCAGCCCGCCGCCGGTGCAGCGACCGCCGCCTCGGCTACCGGCAAATAAGCGGGGGCGCACATGGCCAAATTCTTTATTGACCGCCCGGTGTTCGCCTGGGTGATCGCCCTCTTCATCCTGCTTGGCGGCGCGCTGGCGATCACCGTGCTGCCGGTGTCGCAATACCCGACCATCGCCCCGCCGTCGATCGACGACGCCGTCACCAGCGTCATCGAACAGGAAATGAACGGCGCCGACGGCCTGCAATACGTCGAAGCGCAAAGCGAAGCGAATGGCTCGATCAACATCACCGTCACCTTCGTTCCCGGCACCAATCCCGACCTGGCGGCGGTCGATGTGCAGAACCGCATCAAGCGCGTGGAATCGCGCCTGCCAGCCGCCGTCACCCAGCAAGGCGTGCAAGTCAACAAGGCCCGCTCCAACATCCTGATGTTTGTCGGCCTGACCTCCACCGACGGCCGCCTCGACCCGACCGGCCTGGGTGACTACATGGCGCGCAACGTGGTCAATGAAATCAAGCGCATTCCCGGCGTCGGCCAGGCGCAGTTGTTCGGCACCGAGCGCGCCATGCGCATCTGGGTCGATCCGCAAAAGCTGACCGGCCTCAAACTCAATATGGCCGATGTCACTGCCGCCATCCGCGCACAGAACGCACAGGTCACACCCGGCACGCTGGGCGACCTGCCCAGCCCCACCAGCCAAAGCTACGCCGCGCCAATCGTGGTGACGGGCCAGCTGTCCTCGACCACCGAATTCGCCAACATCGTCCTGCGCGCCAATCCCAACGGCTCGCTGGTGCGCCTGAGGGATGTCGCCCGTGTCGAGATGGGCGGCGCCAGCTTCAACACCAACGCGCGGCTGAACGGCCAACCCTTCTCCGCGCTGGCGGTACAGCTTTCCTTGACCGGCAACGCGCTGCAAACCGCCACCGCCGTCAAGGCCAAGATGGAAGAACTGTCGAAGTACTTCCCACCCGGCGTCAAATACACCGTCCCCTACGACACCTCCACCTTCGTCAAGATCTCGATTGAAGAAGTGGTGAAAACGCTGCTGGAAGCGGTGCTGCTGGTATTCCTGGTGATGTACCTGTTCCTGCAAAACATCCGCTACACGCTGATCCCCACCATCGTGGTGCCGGTCGCGCTGATGGGCACTTTCGCCGCCATGCAGCTGTTTGGCTTCTCCATCAACGTGCTGACCATGTTCGGCATGGTGCTGGCGATCGGCATCCTGGTCGATGACGCCATCGTGGTGGTGGAAAACGTCGAACGCATCATGAGCGAGGAAGGCCTGTCGCCGCGCGACGCAACGCGCAAGGCCATGGACCAGATCACAGGCGCCATCATCGGCATCACACTGGTGCTGGTGGCGGTATTCATCCCGATGGCTTTCTTCGGCGGCGCGGTCGGCGCCATCTACCGCCAGTTCTCGCTGGCGATGGTATCGGCGATGCTGTTCTCCGCGCTGATGGCGTTGACGCTGACGCCGGCGCTGTGCGCGACCATGCTCAAGCCGGTGGAAGCAGGCCACCATCATGAGAAGAAAGGCTTCTTCGGCTGGTTCAACCGCAAGTTCGCGGTTACTGCAACCGGCTACCAGGGCGTCATCGCCAAGATGCTCAAGCGCACCGGCCGCTACCTGATTATTTTCGCGCTGCTTTGCGGCGTGGTCGGCTGGCTGTATGTGAAGCTGCCGTCGTCCTTCCTGCCGAACGAGGATCAGGGCTATCTGGTCACCAATGTGCAGCTGCCGCCGGGCGCATCGCTGTCGCGCACGCAGGCGGTGCTGTCGCAGATCGACCAGTACTACCGCAAGCAAGACGCTGTGGCGCGCACCATCGCGGTGGCCGGCTTCTCGTTCTCCGGCAATGCGCAAAACGCCGGCCTGGTGTTCGTGCCGCTGAAAGACTGGAAGGAGCGCTCGTCCGGGGATTCGGCGCAGGCCATCGCGCAGCGGGCGCTCGGCGCATTGTCCGGCATCCCGGACGCCATCATCTTCCCGCTCAGCCCTCCGCCGATCCGCGAACTCGGCAACGCCACAGGCATCACCGCGCGCCTGCAAGACCGCAGCGCGCAAGGCCACGATGCACTGGTCGCCGCGCGCAACCAGCTGCTGGAACTGGCCGGCAAAAGCGCCGTGCTGAAAGGCGTGCGGCCGGAAGGCCTGGAAGACGCGCCGCAGCTGCGCGTGGAGATTGATCGCGAAAAAGCCAATGCGCTTGGCGTCGCCTTTGCCGACATCAACGCGATGATGTCGACCGCGCTGGGTTCCTCCTACGTGAACGACTTCACCAGCAGCGGGCGGCAGCAGCGCGTCATCGTGCAGGCGGATGCGCCACGCCGGCTGCAACCGCAAGACATCCTGCAACTCAATGTGCGCAGCGCCAGCGGCACGATGGTCCCCTTCTCCTCGTTCGCCACCTCGCGCTGGATACAAGGGCCGGTGCAACTGGTGCGCTACAACGGCTATCCCGCCATCAAGCTGACCGGCGATGCGGCGCCAGGGCGCTCCACCGGCGAAGCGATGGTGGAGCTGGAACGGCTGGCCACGCAGCTGCCACCGGGCTTCGGCATCGAGTGGACAGGCCAGTCGCTGGAAGAAAAGACTTCCGGCTCGCAGGCGCCGATGCTGTTTGCGCTATCGCTGCTGGCGGCCTTCCTGGTGCTGGCAGCGCTGTATGAAAGCGAATCGATTCCGGTGGCCGTGCTGCTGGTGGTGCCGCTTGGCGTGCTTGGCGCGCTGCTCGGTGCGCACCTGCGCGACTTGCCGAACGACGTCTACTTCAAGGTTGGCCTGATTGCCATCATCGGCCTGTCGGCCAAGAACGCCATCCTGATCATCGAATTCGCCAAGGACTTGCAGGCACAAGGCAAAGGGCTGATAGAAGCGACGCTGGAAGCGGTCCATCTGCGCTTCCGTCCCATCATCATGACCTCGCTGGCCTTCATCTTGGGCGTGCTGCCGCTGGTGCTTGCCACCGGCGCCGGCTCGGCCAGCCAGCGCGCCATCGGTACCGGCGTGATGGGCGGGATGATTACCGCGACCGTGCTGGCGGTCTTCCTGGTGCCGGTATTCTTCGTGGTGGTGCGCCGCATCTTCAAGGGCAGCGAACGTCAACGCAAGCTGGCCGCACATGAACTGAACGACAAAAAACATGAAACCTTCGACTAAGCCAGCCATCGCGCTGCTCAGCGCCCTGCTCTCCGCCTGCTCGATGGCGCCGACCTATGAGCGTCCGGCGGCACCGGTCGCCGCAGCCTTCCCTTCCGACAGCGCCGGCGCCGCGTCGCGCACCAGCGTAGCCTTGCCGCTGCCGGCGGATACGCGCAACGCGGTGGACACCGGCTGGCGCGACTATTTCCCCGACGCGCGCCTGCGACAGCTGATCGGTGCGGCGCTGGAAAACAATCGCGACCTGCGCACCGCCGTGCTGCGCATCGAGGAAGCACGGGCGCAATACAACATCCAGTCCGCCGACCGCCTGCCCAACCTGAACGCCAGCGCCGGCCTCACGCGCGCCAAAACGCCGGCCTTCCTGTCATCCAGCGGCGATAGCACGATCGGCAAGCGCTATGATGTTGGCGTATCGGTTTCCTCGTTCGAGCTGGACTTCTTCGGCCGCGTCAAAAGCCTGAACGAGGCGGCGCTGGCCAGCTACCTCGCCAGCGAAGAAGCGCGGCTGGCGGCACAGATCGCACTGGTCGCGCAAGTCGCGCAGGCCTACTACACCGAATGCGCCTATGCCGAGCAGTACGCGCTGGCACAGCGAACCTATGAAGCGCGCGCGCGCACCTACAACCTGACGCAGCAGCGTGCCGAAGCCGGCGCCTCGTCGCGGCTGGACCTGCGTTCCAACGAAACGCTGATGGAAACCGCCCGCGCCTCTGCACTGACGCTGGCCCGCCAGCGCGCACAAGCCGAGAACGCGCTGACACTCCTGGTCGGCCAAGCGCCAGACGGCGCAGCCAACGCAGGTGGACGGACTGCGGCACCGGCGCCCGGTAGCACGTCCGGCGGCAACAGCGCGGCTGCGGCGACAGAGCCAAGCGTCACTGCGGGTGGCGTGCCGAGCGACCAGCAGCTCGACACGCTCAGCGCCCTGCCCACCGGGCTGCCGTCCGACCTGCTGGCGCGCCGTCCCGACATCCGCGCCGCCGAGCAGCGCCTGAAAGCCGCCAACGCCAACATCGGCGCCGCGCGTGCCGCCTTCTTCCCGCGCATCAGCCTGACGGCGGCAGTGGGCAGTAGCAGTCCGGCATTGCATGGCCTGTTCGACAGCGGCTCCGGCAACTGGTCGTTCTCGCCGCAACTGACGCTGCCGATCTTCGATGCAGGCCGCAATAGCGCCAACCTGACGCTGGCCGAAGTCCGCAAGAACATCGCAGTAGCCGACTACGAAAAAACCATTCAAACCGCGTTCCGCGAAGTTGCCGACGCACTGGCCGCGCGCGACTACCTGGGTGAGCAAGTGAACGCCCAGCGCGCCGTGCAGGAAGCGCAAGCCGACCGTCTGCGGCTGCTGCAACTGCGCTTCGACAACGGCGTCGCCAGCTCGCTGGACGTGCTGGACGCGCAGCGCGAACTATTCAGCGCCCAGCAATCGCTGGTGCAAGCACGCCTGCTGCGCACCACCACCGCCATCGACCTCTACCGCACCCTCGGCGGCGGCGTGCAGTAAAATCCGGGGTCAGTTCTGCCAAACGTACACGAGCTCAACCGCATTGCGGTGGAGCTCGTGTACGTTTGGCAGAACTGACCCCGGATTTATGGATACTATATGACTTCTCCGATTACTATTCATCTTGGCCAGCGGGCCAGGCAGCGGATTGCCGCCGAGGGCATGCAGGCCGCCGATATTGCTATCGTTCCTGCCGCCGCCGGCGGGCCCAAGGGGCTCATTCTGAATGGCCTGGATTGCTGGATGTTCGGCGATTTCTTTCGCCATGCGCCGCGCCAGCGCAAGCTGATCGGCGCATCGATCGGCGCCTGGCGCATGGCCGCTTCGGCGTTCGACGATCCGGTCGCGGCGCACAAACGGCTGGCGCGCCTGTACGCCGGTCAGCGCTATCCGGACAAGGTGACGCCAGCCTACGTGTCGCAAACCTGCCGCACGCTGCTTGATGAGCTGATCGATGGCCGTGGCGCCGAGCCGCTCAACCATCCGCAGCACCAGGTATCGATCATCACCGTGCGCGGCATCGGCGCGCTGCGCAGCACCAACGGCGCGCGCTGGCGCGAAATGACCGGCTTCCTGCTGGCCGCCGCCGGCAACGCGCTGTCGCGCAAGCGCCTGGCAGCATCGATGGAACGCGTGATCTTCCACCAGCAGCACGACGATGCGCAATGGCTGCGCGAAGGCTTCGATGCCTTCGCCAATCACTTCGTCAACCTGTCGCAAGACAACCTGCGCGACGCACTACTGGCTTCCGGCTCGATTCCGCTGGTGCTGGAAGCGGTGACCGGCATCGCCGGCGCACCGGATGGCGCCTACTGGGACGGCGGCTTGATCGACTACCACCTGCACCTGCCCTACCAGCGCGATCCCGGCCTGGTGCTCTACCCGCACTTCAGCGATTACATCGTGCCCGGCTGGCTGGACAAGTCGATGCCTTGGCGCCGCGCGCGCGACCAGGCGCTCGACAATATGATCCTGGTCTCGCCCTCGGCCGATTTCGTCCGCACCCTGCCCAACGCCAAACTGCCGGACCGCAAGGACTTCCACGTCTACGGCCAAGACCACGATCGCCGCAACCGCGACTGGCTGAAAGCCATCGGCGAGAGCGAGCGCCTGGCCGAGGCCTTCGCCCGCTGGTGCGAGAAGCCTGACCTGAAACAGGCTGCCAATTTTTAGCTGTTCCCAAACAGCAACAGACCACACACAGCGCCGCCAGACAGGCGCATACTTGACTCCCGCTTTCTTGTTGGGAGTGATCATCATGAACGTGCTGTCTCAGATGCGCATCGGTACGCGTCTCGCCATCGGCTTCGCCGTGGTGCTGCTGCTGGCGATATTGGCCACCTCGGTCGCACTGGTCAACGCCCGCGCCACCGCGCAGGCCACGCGCGACATGATGGAAAAGCCGCTGGCCAAGGAGCGCCTGGTCTCCGACTGGTACGTGCTGCTGTATTCTGCTGTCGCCCGCACGGAGCTGATCGCGCGCAGCAAGGACGAGACGCTGCCCACTGTATTCGCCGACGTCATCGCCGCCAGCAGCAAGCGTGGCGCCGAATTGATGGCGCAGGTGAAGGAACTGACCACCAGCGACGAGGAACGCGCGCTATTTAGCGATGTGACCACATTGCGTAATGTCTATCAGAAGGCGAAAACCGATGTCGGCAACATCCGCAAGACCGGTGACGACGCTGCTGTCGATGCGCTGTTCAAGGGTACTTTCGTGCCGGCCGCCAAAGCCTATCAGGGCAAGGTCAGCGAACTGCTGGCGCATCAGCGCAAGGCGATTGACGACACCGCGCACGCCATCGACGCCGCCAACAACCGCGCCAACACGCTGCTGATGTTGCTGGCGGTGCTGATGGTCGGCATCGGCTCGGTGGCCGCCTGGATTATTTCGCGTTCGATTACCGTGCCGCTGAAGTCCGCCGTGGACATCGCCGCCACCGTCGCCCACGGCGACCTGACCACGCAGTTCAGCGCGCAGCACAACAAGGACGAAATCGGCGATCTGATGACGGCGCTGCGCGGCATGAACGATGCGCTGCGCACCGTGGTCAGCCAGGTGCAGCTTGGCACCAGCACGATTGCCACCGCCTCCAACGAAATCGCCTCCGGGAATATGGACCTGTCGCAGCGCACCGAGGAGCAGGCCAGCTCGCTGGAGGAAACCGCTTCGTCAATGGAGGAACTGACTTCCACCGTGCGGCAAAACGCCGAGAATGCGCGCCAGGCGAACCAGCTGGCGCAGGCGGCGTCGGAGGTGGCGGAAAAAGGCGGCGCCATTGTCGGCCAGGTGGTCAACACCATGGGCTCGATCAACGATTCCTCGCGCAAGATTTTCGACATCATCAGCGTCATCGACAGCATTGCGTTTCAGACCAATATCCTGGCGTTGAACGCCGCCGTGGAAGCAGCCCGCGCCGGCGAACAGGGACGCGGCTTTGCGGTGGTAGCATCGGAAGTGCGCAATCTGGCGCAGCGCTCGGCCGGCGCCGCCAAGGAGATCAAGGAGTTGATCGGCAATTCGGTCGAACAGGTGGACATCGGCTCGAAGCTGGTGCAGCAGGCCGGCAGCACGATGAACGAGGTGGTCGACAGCGTGCGGCGCGTGACCGACATCATGGGCGAGATCACCTCGGCCAGCAGTGAGCAAAGCATCGGCATCGATCAGGTCAACACCGCCATCGGTCAGATGGATAGCGTGACGCAGCAGAACGCCGCGCTGGTGGAGCAAGCCGCAGCAGCAGCGGCCAGCATGCAGGAACAGGCAGCACGCCTGGCCGATGTGGCCTCGTCTTTCAAGCTGGGACACGATGGCCTGCATGGCGCGCTGCCACCAGCAGCAAAGCGCGCCACGCCACGGCTGGGGACTAAGCTTTCAAGAACATCTCTTGCAGGTCGTTGAGGAAGCGCTGGCCTAATTCGGTCGGCTTGATGATCTTGTAGTCGCGATACAGCAGTCCCTTGGCCTCGGCCGCGTTGAGCTGCTTGTCGATGGCGTTGATACTCAAGCCGGTACGCTCGCTGAACAGGTTGGGATCGAAACCGCCGTGCAGGCGCAGCGTGTTGAGCATGAACTCGAAGCCCATGTCGTCACGCTGGATCTCGTATTCTTCCTGGACCGGTGCGCCCAGCTTCACCTGTTCCATATAGGCTTTCGGCTGCTTGTAGCGCGCCTGGCGCAGGATGCGGTGCGGGAACGACAGCTTGGAATGCGCGCCGGCGCCAATGCCGAGGTAGTCGCCAAATTCCCAGTAATTCAGATTGTGGCGCGCGCGCTTGCCTTCTTTCGCGTAGGCCGAAATCTCGTACTGGTTGTAGCCGTTGGCGGCGGTCAGTTCGGCAATCATGTCCTGCATGTCGGCGCTGGCGTCGTCGTCCGGCAGCGTTGGCGGATATTTGGCGAACAGCGTGTTCGGTTCCATCGTCAGGTGATACAGCGACAGGTGCGGTGGCTTGAACGACATCGCCGTCTCCACATCCTGGCGCGCTTCCTCCAGCGTCTGCGACGGCAGCGCGTACATCAGGTCCAGGTTGAAGTTGTCGAAGTTGGCGACGGCGATGTTCACCGCGCGCTTTGCCTCGTTATCGTCGTGAATGCGGCCCAATGCCTTCAGGTGGCGCGCATTGAAACTCTGGATGCCGATCGACAGGCGATTGACGCCGCTGGCGCGGTAGGACTTGAACTTCTCCGCCTCGAAGGTGCCGGGATTGGCTTCCATCGTGATCTCGCAGTCGCTGTCCAGCGGCAGCAAGGTGCGCACGTCGGACAGCAGGCGGTCCAGCCCCGCCGCCGACATCAGGCTTGGCGTGCCGCCGCCGATAAAGATGGTGTAGATCTTGCGGCCCCAGATCAGCGGCAAAGCCTGCTCAAGGTCGGCGCGCACCGCATCCAGGTATTCCTGTTCGGGGAAGGCGCCGCCCTCTTTCGCTTCGTGCGAATTGAAGTCGCAGTAAGGGCATTTGCGCACGCACCAAGGGAAGTGGATGTACAGCGACAGCGGCGGCAGCGCCGTCAGATTCAGCGCACCGCCTTGCAGGTACTTCGCAGCGACGCCGGCGGCTTCGCTGATGTCGGCCGCTGGCTTGGTTTTACCCTGCGTGCTGGCGCCGACGATTTTAATCGGGATCATTTCAGTTTCTCTACCAATGCGCGCAATGCCTGGCCGCGATGCGACAAGGCGTTTTTCTCTTCCGGCGCCAGCTCGGCGGCGCACTTGCCGAGCGAGGGAATGAAGAAGTACGGATCGTAGCCGAAGCCGCCATCGCCGCGCGGCGTATCGACCATGACCCCGTTCCAGCGGCCATCGGCAATG
>Ga0308157_10003814_pt1 | contig 21113 bp, 21 predicted proteins | sample PhyBR1_FD_201035 | JGI IMG/M metagenome (GOLD analysis project Ga0308157, IMG submission 201035) | Phyllosphere microbial communities from UC Gill Tract Community Farm, Albany, California, United States - DLSLB.R1 | ecosystem: Host-associated > Plants > Phyllosphere > Unclassified | place: USA...
TACATAATGAAAACGTTTGTTGGTTCTTTCTGGTCCGCCCTCGCCCGCAAACATTCTTGACGGATCCTCGCCTTCACGTTTAAACGGATATAGTCCCGAAGCAAATGGAAATTCTCCTGGAACATTTTCCTGTAAATTCCAACGCAAAATATCGCCCCAACCTTCATATTTAGGCAATGCAATTTTCGGAATCTGTAAATGCGATAAACTTTCAGAATGCGTGGCAATCTTGATTTCTTTATCACGAACTTTAAATGAGTAAACTGGATTTTTGTATTTCGCTACTTTTTCATCCCAATTCAGGATAATTTCCCAATTGTACGGATCTAAATCCATTTTTACTTTATCAAACTGATTTAGCAAAAGATTTAAAAAGATTCTGTTTTCGTCGTGTTCTGCAATTCCACTAGGTAAAACAGTCGAATCGTCAATTCCTGCTTTTGTAATCTGAGGAACTTTACCAGAAACCGATTCTATAGTTTTGAAAATTCCGTATAATTTCTGAGCTACTTTTTGCTGTGAAAGCGCTGTTTCATCATAAGATCTGTTATTCTCTGCAATTTCAGATAAATAACGTGTTCTGTGCGGCGGAATCACAAAGATTTTCTCGCTCATTTCTTTAGTGATTGTAAAAGTCGATTTCAAGTCTGAATCGGTTTTTTCAACCACTTTATCCATAATCGCTTTGTAAAGCGTGTTCATTCCCGGATCGTTAAACTGCGAAGCAATCGTTCCGAAAACTGGCATTTCGTCTGGACTTTTGTCCCAAAGATTATGGTTTCTTTGGTATTGTTTTTTTACATCGCGCAAAGCGTCTAAAGCACCGCGTTTATCAAATTTGTTTAAAGCTACTAAATCGGCAAAATCAAGCATATCGATCTTTTCCAATTGTGTTGCTGCTCCAAACTCTGGTGTCATTACATATAAAGAAACATCAGAATGATCCATAATTTCGGTATCAGACTGACCAATTCCTGAAGTTTCCAGAATAATCAAATCGTATTTTGCGGCTTTTAGAACCTGAATCGCTTCGGCAACATATTTAGACAAAGCCAAATTCGATTGACGTGTCGCCAGCGAACGCATATAAACACGAGGATTATTAATGGCATTCATACGGATTCTGTCTCCTAAAAGCGCTCCTCCTGTTTTTCTCTTAGAAGGATCGACAGAAATTAATCCGATTGTTTTTTCTGGGAAATCAATTAAAAAACGGCGAACCAATTCGTCAACCAAAGAAGATTTCCCTGCACCACCCGTTCCTGTAATTCCTAAAACTGGAATTTTTGAATTGGCATTGCTTTCATGAATTTTATCAAAAACAGGTTTTGCAATTTCTGGGAAATTTTCTGCTGCAGAAATTAAACGGGCAATTGCGGTTGGAACTTTATTTTCGATATGATCTACTTCTCCGTTTAATTTATCTCCGATAGGAAAATCAGCACGCTGAACCAAATCATTAATCATTCCTTGAAGTCCTAAAGAACGCCCATCATCTGGAGAATAAATTCTTGTGATTCCATATTCATGTAGTTCTGAAATTTCACTTGGAAGAATCACTCCGCCTCCACCGCCAAAAATCTTAATATGTCCTGCTCCTTTTTCGCGAAGCAAATCATACATATATTTAAAGTATTCGTTGTGTCCTCCTTGGTACGATGTCATCGCAATTGCATTGGCATCTTCTTGAATAGCGGTATTTACCACTTCTTCTACGCTTCGGTCATGTCCAAGGTGAATTACCTCAACACCTGTAGACTGGATAATGCGTCGCATAATATTTATGGCTGCATCATGTCCGTCAAAAAGCGAAGCAGCAGTAACAATTCTTACTTTATTTTTAGGAATATATGGTATTTGTTGTTCCATTTTATGAATATGATAATTTTAAGCGACCAATGTACAAATTATTTTAATATTTGATCAGTCAAATAACATTATGTTAATAAATAAGAAAGTATTTTTTCTTCAATATAAAGGTAACAATTCTTAACGCATGTTGATATAAGTTAAAGAAAGCTTAAAGACATGGCAATTTCGCAACATTTAAATAAAATCAGGAAACATGTTTCGAGCTCTTCAGCAGTAATTTAGCAGTGTAGAAAAGCCCCAAATTTTTACCTAAAAACTTACATAGAAAAGTAATAACGTAAAAATTAAAAAAATGAGAACATTATATTCATTCACCGTAATTTTAAGTTTGAGTTTTTTTCTATTTTCTTTTAACAGAATTGAAAACAACAGTTTTAAATATAAAAAAGCTTCAAATCATTCAACCGTTTACCGCAGTCAAAATGATGTAAACGAAATTTCGAACGGATTCTTTAAAAGGTATTCCGATTTAAAAAAATATAAATCGGATATCATGTCGTTGTACAAAACCAGAACACTAGGAACTATTTGGTTTGACGAAGATGAAATCAATGAGTTTGGTTCTGTTTTGTATGAAAAAGCAAAAAAAACAAACGATTTAATTATTCCTTATCAAAAAGAAATAGATCAATTGTTTAGCGCTTCATCAGATAAAAGCACACTTTCTCAAACCGATGCAGACATGCTTTTGAGTTCATTATATATAGTGTACACTAAAAAAAGCAATGCCGACAAGAAAAAATTGGCTTATAATGATATGTTGAAAGATTTCTTAAACTACAGCACATTAGAAGAGCAAGAAACAACAGCAGTTGCAACAAATGAAAAAGTAGAATTTGACCAATATTACAAATTGCAAGATGCTCTTAAAAAATACAAAAGATTAGAAAAATCAAGCAAATACAGACCTATTGTTCCAGAAGAATCACCTTATAAAGAATTGCGTCCAGATGCGGTTTCAAGCACAATTGCACAAGTTAGAACTCGTTTGTATTTATTAGGAGATCTAAAAACTGATTCTAAAAGCAATGTTTATGACCGTGAATTGATGGATGCTGTAATGAAATACAAAGTCCGCAACGGATTTAAACCGAATTATATTTTGGCTGAAGAGCACATTAACGAAATGAATATTCCGCTTGAAGATAAGGTTGCAACTTTAAAACTTAACATGGAAAGATGTCGTGAGATTTCGTCCAAAATTGCTGCCAGTGATGAGTATGTTTTGGTTAATGTTCCTTCTTATGAATTGATTTATGTAAAAAACGGAAAAGTGGTTCTGACTTCTCCAGTGTTTGTTGGAGCACCTTTAACTAAAACTACCATTTTTAATGGAGAAATAGATCGAATTGTTTTTAGCCCATATTGGACAGTTCCTCAAAGTATCGTACAAAACGAATTAAGATCTAAAATGGCCGCAGATCCAAATTACCTTGCAGAAAAAAATATGGAAATGGTAAACGGTCAAGTAAGACAAAAACCAGGACCAGACAACTCTTTAGGATTGGTAAAATTTATGTTTCCAAATTCTGATGATATATATATGCACGACACGCCATCAAAAACTTTGTTCGATTTTGAAAAAAGAACTTTCAGCCACGGATGCATTAATGTAAAAATGGCAAAAGAACTTGCTGTTGCCATGCTGAAAGATTATCCAGAATGGACTCAAGCAAAAATTGACACGGCTATGGCGGGTAAAGTAGAGAACAGTTTTAAGCTATCTAAAAAAGTACCCATTTTCATTACATATTTCACTTCATTGGTAAATGAAAAAGGAGAAGTTGGATTCTTTCAAGATGTTTACGAAAAAGATGCCAATCCAACTGGCGAAACGCTTTCAGGAACTGCAATTGTAAATCAATAATTTACGCCAATATTTTTAAGAGAGGATTTATCAAATTTGTTTTGATAAATCCTCTCATCTATTAATCACAAAAAAAGTCGTAAAGTATTATTATTAAATCTTTTAAGGGCAATACCATTTTTAGATCTTCCTTTATTTTGCAGTACAATTCAGCCCCATTTTTGTAAATGTTTAAAACTAAACTATTATGAAAACAAATAATACAGAAGGCCTTACAATGTTTGAAATAAACGTTTTAATTCAACAGGGAGGAAAATTTATAATGTTTCCTTTCATTATTTCTGAAATGGTAAAAAGGATTAAGGAACCTAATATCTATTTTATACGCCCAAATGAGGGCACATTAAAATATGCCTTAAAACACTTTTTTCTGAATGTTTCGCTAAGCTGGCGTATTTTCCCTTTTGCCCCAATTTATATCGCTAAATCATTATTCTATTTAATGAAAGGCGGAAAAGATTATACTGACACTATATTAAAAGATTTAGACACCAATAGACCTGTTTACACGCCACAATTAAAACTATCATATTGATATAGTTTCAAAATCTTTTCCTAAAAATCATCTTATGTTTATAAGGTGATTTTTTTTGTCTTATACTGATATTTTAAAAGCTTAATGAGGCTTATATGATTTTGCGTTAACAAGAGCTTTGCAAATCTTTTTTAATAGAAAATCAACAATGAAAAAATATACTTTAATTCCTAGTTTTATTGTCTTAATTCTCATTATTTCATGCAATAATTCTACATCAAAAAATCCAATAACTTATGATGGCATTAGCAAACCAAAAGCTCCAAAAGCAGTAGGACCTCCACGCGTATTATTTGTAGGAAATAATCAAACAGAATATTTTGTGAGCGCACCCACCTTATTTCAGGAACTGTGTAATGCAAATAATAAGAATGTAAATGTTCAGCAGCTAATAACAATGGGAGTTCCGCTTGATAAAGTTTATTATACTAATAAAACAGAAGCCAATCAGAATTTTTCTAATATAGATAAAGATGGAAATTATTATGATTATGTAATCCTTCAGGAATCTCCACAAATTGCATTAAGAAACATTGAGAAATACAGATCAAATCTAAAAATGATTGCAGAAAAAATACACAAAAATAGTCCAGACGCTGCAATTTATGTGTATCAAAACATGACTCCATTACCTTATACAGATTCGGATTATAATAATTATTATAAAGAATTGCGTAAAAATACAGTTTTAGCAACTGCTTTTATAAAAAACGCAGGGGTATTGAAAATTGGTGATGCTGTTAAAGATGCTTATAGTGGCAAAAATGGCTACAACTACTTAAAAAACAGTACAGACAATCTTTGCTATGGCCAAAATACACCTCATTTTTTAAATGATGGAGGATTTTTACAAGCTGTTTTATTATATACTACAATCTTTGAAACAAAACCAATTATTCCTAAAAAATTAATTTTAAGTACTGGTACTGGTGACAATGACAACATGAGAAAACAAGAAGTTTCAAAAGCCATCAGTGATCCTATTGCACTAGAAGAAATTGCTTTTAGTAATCGCTAAGACTTTATAAAATTTTAGAAATCATCTTATTATTAGATAAGGTGATTTTTTTAAAATTCTTTATCCTAAAATAATATTACTCATCCAATTTCAAGAAATATTGACTAATTAACTTTAAAAAACATGAAAATTAATAATGATTTATACGGCGGTTTTATAGTATCTAAAAACGCTCTAAAAGGCATTCCGATATTATATTCTTATAGACAAAAAAGTAGTATTAAAGAATTAAATGGATGGAATATTTTATCTGAAATTGACGATGAAAATTACGTTAGTGAATCAAGCAACTTTTTAATTGTTAATGCTGAATCGATATATAAAATAGCGCCAGTATTATTTGAAATATTTGATGCTGATTATGGAACTGATTTGTTTTGGAAATACCAAGAAAATGTACATATTGGCTTTTATGATTTGATTAATGAATGTGATACTGACATTGATCAGATCTTAAAAAAGAAGTAAAATACAAAAGCTTAATTTAAAATCATCTTATTATTAGATAAGGTGATTTTTTATTTAATATAAAAACCTGAATATCAACAAAATTTATTCTTATTTTAGCTTTGTAATTTCACTCAAAAACTCAAAACATATGGAAGATTCTAATGAGCTAATGCCAAAACAAAGCTGGTTAAACCGAAACTGGAAATGGCTTATTCCCAGCGGGTGTTTAACTCTTATTATATTAGCAGCTTTATTTATTGGAGGAATTTTCTATGAAGTAACTTCGGTTCTTAAAGATTCTGAAGCTTATAAAGAATCTATGATAGCGGTAGAAAATAACAAACTCGTGGTTGAAAAACTCGGTTCTCCCGTTGAAACAGACGGAATGGTTTCTGGAACTGTCACTTCGCATAATGATGTACGCACTTGCGATGTACAAGTTCCACTAAAAGGCCCGAAAGGCAAAGCAACTTTATTTGTTGTTGGGGAAAAAAGAGGAAAATGGAAATACAGTGAAATGTCTGTTTATATTGAGAATACAAAAGAAAAAATTGATTTATTGAAGAAATAAAATCTATTGATCAAACCAAAATTATAAAATGAAATTTTTTATCAGTCTATTCTTTGGACTTTTCCTATGTGTCTCTTCTTTTGCACAATCTTCCGAAAGTTACCAAGTTTACGCCAATCAAATTAAGCAATTTTCAAAACCTGCTAAAATATTACGCAATGATATTAATGCGCAGGGAAATGGCTCTATTGAATTTACAAATGCTAAAAACCAGATACTGCGTTTTCGAATGCAGCATAATAAACTTCAGTTAGGATCTTGCAGGATTGCTTTTGAAATATATTATTATGAAAATAATTACTTGAGAAGAATAGAATCGCTTGACAGTAACGGAAATTTGATTGGATGCAATTTAAAACTAAATGGAGAAGCTGTTACAGAATATATTGTTGAAAAACCTTCTTTGTATCTCAAAAAAAAGAAATTGATTGATGATGCTGAAGGAAATATTGATATGAAAGATGATTCTAAAGAAAAAATCATTCGAGTTCAATATTTTGATGCTCATAATAAACCTATAATGTTGTTAAAACCTATTTATATTTCGAGTAAAACCTATTGGCAGGATAATATTAGAATGGCTTGGCCATAAAAAAAAATAGGCTTTAAGTTGCTAAGTTCTCTTATGTTAAGTTTACAACAAAATGTTAGTTTGCTTAAAATAAAATTGTGGCGTTGTTTTTGAATAAGTAGTATTTTTGAAACTTAAATAAAACCCCATAATGAAAAAGATTTTACTATTAGCCGTTACATTTTCGCTTACTTCTTGCGCACAGGTACAACAGACTTTAAATCAATTGCCTCAAATCGCATCTCAGATTCCAACTACAGGAACTGTAGACATTGCTTCTGGTTTGAAAGAAGCTTTAAATAAAGGAATTACACAACAAGTGAGTAAATTAACCGCTGTAGATGGTTTTTATAAAAACGAAGCTGTAAAAATTTTAATGCCCGAAGAGTTGCAGAAAGTAGATGCAACACTTCGTAAAGTAGGTTTAAGCTCTCTTGCAGATGAAGGAATAAAAATGCTAAACCGCGCCGCTGAAGATGCTGTAAAAGAAGCAACTCCAATTTTTGTTACGGCTGTAAAAAATATGACTTTTACAGATGCTAAAAATATTCTTTTAGGAAGCGACAATGCTGCAACAAATTATTTGCAAGGCAGCACCACAACTGCATTATACGCTAAATTTAATCCAGTAATTAAAAGTTCTTTCGAAAAAGTAGGCGCAGATGCTGTTTGGACAAAGATTATAACAAAATACAACACTATTCCATTAGTAAAAAAAGTAAACCCAGATTTGACTGATTATACAACGAATCAAGCTTTGTCTGGTGTTTTTAAAATGATTGCTGTTGAAGAAAAAGATATCAGAAACAACATCTCTGCAAGAACAACACCTTTATTGCAAAAGGTTTTTGCAATGCAGGATGGAAAATAGTTTTTTTGTAAGGTTCAAAGGCACAGAGTTACAAAGGGACAAAGCTACCTTTGCAACTTTGAACCTTTGCAACTTTGCAACTAACCAAAAACCAAAAGACCGAAATGCAAAAAATTACCATACTCATTCATTGTAAAGACCAAAAAGGAATTATCGCCGCAGTGACTACTTTTATTGCTAAGGTAGAAGGAAACATTACCTACATCGACCAGCATGTTGATGTAGAGCAGAATGTGTTTTTTATGCGTTTAGAATGTGAATTTATCAATCAGGGCAGTAATATTGAAAACATAAAAGAAGAGTTCAGCAAAACCATTGCTACCGACTTCGATATGTCTTGGGATTTATACAATCAGGAGCAAAAGCCCAAAATGGCTTTGTTTGTTTCTAAATACGATCACTGTTTATTTGACATTTTAGGACGTTACAGTGCCGATGAATTGGGTGTGGAGATTCCGATGATTATAAGCAATCATAACGATTTGCGATCTATTGCTGAGCGTTTTGACATTCCGTTTCACTATGTTCCTTTTACAAAAGATAACAAAGAAGAAGGCGAAGCAAGACAAATTGAGCTTTTGAAAAGATATCAGATCAATTTTATAGTTTTGGCTCGTTACATGCAGATTGTGACTCCAAAAGTGATTTCGCTTTACGAAAACAAAATCATCAATATCCACCATTCGTTTTTACCTGCTTTTCCGGGTGCAAAGCCTTACCATTCGGCTTTTAAACGCGGTGTAAAAATTATTGGAGCTACAAGCCATTATGTAACAGAAGAATTAGACGAAGGTCCGATTATCGAACAAGATATTGCAAGGGTTTCTCATATTCACTCTGTAGAAGATTTTATCATGAAAGGCCGTGATTTGGAGCGTATCGTTTTGGCAAGAGCCATTAAACTGCACGCTGAGAGAAAAACAATGGTTTATAGCAATAAGACGGTGGTTTTTTCTTAAGCTACTGAGATGCTAAGGTACTAAGGTTCTAAGTTTATAATCTTTGCGTTAAATAATAAACCCGACAGGTAAAACCTGTCGGGTTTTCTTTTACTTTTATAATATTTTATAATAGGCTCAAAGATTGGCAACTTAGAACCTTAGTACCTTAGCATCTTAGAACCTAAAAAAACCTTACCTCGCTTTAATCGCCAATCTCGGGTCATCAAAAGCATTCACTTCCTCCATTGTCATTCCTAGCGCATTTGCTACACCTGCTCCATACGCAGGATCGGCTTGATAGCAGTTTCTGATATGACGGACTTGAATAAATTTCTGTGCTCCTCCGACTTGTGCGGCAGTATTTTTAAACAAAAGCTGTTTTTTCTCCTCTGTCAGCAAATTGAACAAAAGCCCTGGTTGAGTGAAATAATCATTATCATCTTCTCTAAAATTGTACGCATAAGCATCGCCATAAATCGCCAATGGAGGTTCTTTTGCTTCTGGCTGATCTTGCCATTCGCCAAAACTATTCGGTTCGTAGTGTTTTCTTCCTCCGTAATTTCCGTCTACACGCATTGCTCCATCTCGGTGGAAACTGTTATACGGACATCTAGAAGCATTTACTGGAATCTGGTAATTGTTTACTCCTAAACGGTAGCGATGAGCATCTCCATAAGAAAACAAACGTCCCTGAAGCATTTTATCTGGAGAAAAACCAATTCCAGGAACTACGTGAGCTGGATTAAATGCTGCCTGCTCAACTTCTGCAAAATAATTTTCTGGGTTTTTATTTAATTCAAATTCTCCGACAGGAATTAATGGAAAATCTCCTTTTAACCAAACTTTAGTTAAATCGAATGGATGAAAACGATACGTTCTCGCCTGCTCTTCTGACATAATCTGAACAAACATTTTCCATTTCGGGAAATTACCTTCTTCAATCGCATTAAACAAATCCCTTTGATGGCTTTCTCTGTCTCCTCCTACTAACTTAGCAGCTTCTTCATCAGATAAATTTTCAATTCCCTGTTGCGAAACTAAATGAAATTTTACCCAATGTCTTTCGTTTTGCGCATTGATGAAACTAAAAGTATGACTTCCGAAACCATGCATTTCTCTATATGATCTCGGAATTCCGCGGTCGCTCATTACAATTGTAACTTGATGAAGAGCTTCTGGCAATAAAGTCCAAAAATCCCAATTATTATCAGCACTTCTTAAATTGGTTTTTGGATCGCGTTTTACAGCATGATTCAAATCAGGAAATTTCATCGGATCACGGAAAAAGAAAACTGGAGTATTATTTCCTACCAAGTCCCAATTTCCTTCGTTTGTATAAAATTTCATGGCAAAACCACGAATGTCTCTTTCGGCGTCAGCAGCGCCTCTTTCTCCTGCAACAGTTGAAAAACGAACAAACATTTCTGTCTTTTTACCAATTTCAGAAAATATGTCTGCTTTTGTGTATTTGGTAATGTCGTGTGTAACAGTAAAAGTTCCGTAGGCTCCAGATCCTTTGGCGTGCATTCTTCTTTCGGGAATCACTTCTCGGTCAAAATGAGCCATTTTTTCTAAAAACCAAAAATCTTGTAATAAAACAGGTCCGCGAGGGCCAGCTGTTTGAATGTTTTGATTGTCTGGAACGGGAGTTCCGGTTGCAGTTGTTAATTTTTTGTTTGATTCCATTTTGCTGATTTTTAATGTTTTATCAAATATACAAAGTTATCCTTAGCACATTCATAAACAAAATTGATTGTTATTATATTTTAATAACTAAACACTATCCAGCACTGCAGAAACCTCAAAACAGCCATTTTACAAATCTTAACGTATGACCAACAAAGTAATAACAAAACCTTAACAGCATAAAATTGATATATGTCGGACATTTGTAATGTAATAAACTGGTTATTTATTATTTTGGTTTTGGTTAGTTAAATGATGCCGGCTTCTTCGAGATGCCGGCATTCTTTTTTTATAGTTTTTTGTTTCAGGTTTCAAGTTTTTTTGTTTCAAGTTACAATGCGATGCGCTTAGTTTTAACGCAAAGAGCGCAAGGATTTTTTAATTAAAAGAAGTTTTAAAGTTCGCAAAGCTTTGTAAAAAAACTTTGTCCTATGACTATCTGAATTGCCTAAACTTTTGCATTCTTTCCGTTCAACCACACGCTCCAACAACTTGGAACCTGAAACTTGAAACAAATGTTTTGAACTGCAACTTTTGAACATTAACTTATATCCAACAAAGTAATAACAAGACCTTAACAGCATAAGTTTGATATATGTCGGACATTTGTAATGTAATAAACTGGTTATTTATTATTTTGGTTTTGGTTAGTTAAATAATGCCGGCGTCTTCGAGATGTCGGCATTCTTTTTTTTATAGTCTTTTGTTTCAGGTTTCAAGTTTCAAGTTGCTTTACTTTGAATATAATTTTAACGCAAAGAGCGCAAAGTTTTTTCTCAAGAGGTTTTGTACAAAAACACAAAGTTCGCAAAGCTTTGTCTAAAAACTTTGCGTAATTCTTTGCGCTCTTTGCGGTTAAACCTGAAACCTGAAACCTGAAACAAAATAAACTAAAACTAATTCTTCAATCTTTCATGCAGTAATTTGAAATACGAAAATGCCTTTAGCAATCTGCTTCCATGCCAAGAAAACATTTCGCCGTCTACGAAAATAGTTTTGGCGTGGTGCGTAAACCTGCCGATTTCAAAAGCATCTTCTTCTTTGAAAGGATACGGTTCTGAAGAAAGGAAAACAATATCAGGATCACCTTCTAAACGCATTTTCTTTAATTCGATTTCAGGATAACGTCCTTTGTCTTCGTAGATGTTTTTAAAATGATTAAGCTTTAAGAGCTCATTAATATAAGTATCTTTTCCAGCCACCATATATGGATTTTTCCAAATAAAATAAGCTGCTTTTTTTTCCTTTATATCTTTTATATAATTTTTAAAATCGCTTAAAGCGAAAGCCAATTTATCATTCCATTTCTGGGCTTCAGTTCTGCAATTGAATAATTGTCCGAAATCTGAAATCATCTGAAAATTATCTTCAATAGAAACAATATTCGTAACCCAAACAGGACAAATTGCACTTAATTGTTCTACAATCTCAAGCGTGTTTTCTTCTTTATTGCAGATAATAATATCTGGTTCTAAAAGTTTTATTTTTTCAAAGTGGATTTTCTTCGTTCCGCCAACAGTCTTTTTGGTTGATTTAAAATGAAACGGATGAACACAAAACTTCGTAATTCCGATAATTTTTTCTTCTAAACCTAAATCATACAATAATTCGGTTTGCGAAGGAACTAGCGAAATAATACGTTTTGGAGCTGTTTCGAAAGTATGAACTTTGCCAAGCTGGTCTTTTATTTGTTTCATGTTTCAAATTTGTTGGAATGTGAAATTTAACGCAAAGTGCGCTAAGTTTTTTCGCAGAATTCGTGAAGGCTTATAATTTTTAAATAAACGTTTTTTAAGTTCTCAAAGCTTAGATAAAGCAAAGCTTACATTCTTCTTTTAGAACTTAAAAAATTTTTACAAGATTGCGAATAACTTCTTTGTGTACTTTACGAAAAAACTTAGCGCACTTTGCACTAAAAAATTATGTTCAAAGTAAAGCAACCTGAAACTTTAAACCTAAAACTTTAAACCAATAATCTCTGCCATTTCTTGCTGTACTTTTAATGCCTCTTCTCTTGCCTTTTCAGCAAAATCGGTTCCTTTTGAAGCATAGATAATCGCTCTTGCAGAATTTACTAAAAGACCTACTTTATCATTCATTCCGTATTTGCAAACTTCAGATAAACTTCCGCCTTGAGCGCCAATTCCTGGAACTAACAAGAAACTGTCTGGAACAATTTTTCTGATTTCGGTAAAATATTCTGCTTTAGTAGCTCCAACAACATACATTAAGTTTTCGCTGTTTTTCCACGTTTTAGAAGTTTCTAGAACTTGTTTGTACAATTCTTTTCCATTTGTATTTAAAGTCTGAAAATCGAAAGCTCCTTCATTTGAAGTTAGAGCCAGCATAATCGTATGCTTGTTTTCAAAAGCTAAAAAAGGCTCTACAGAATCTTTCCCCATATAAGGAGCAACCGTTACACTATCAAAATTCAGGTCTTCAAAAAAAGCTTTCGCATACATGCTTGAAGTGTTGCCAATATCACCGCGTTTTGCATCTGCAATCGTAAAAATATCAGGATAATTTTCGTTGATATAGTTGATTGTTTTCTGCAAAGACATCCATCCTTTTATTCCGTATGCCTCAAAAAAAGCTGTGTTTGGTTTATATCCAACAGTCAAATCATGAGTCGCATCAATAATTGCCTTATTAAATTCGAAAATAGGATCTTCTGTTTCTAATAAATGTTGCGGAATTTTAGTCAGATCAGGATCTAATCCAACGCATAAAAATGATTTTTTTTGAAGAATTTGTTCGTGTAGTTGTTGTGTTGTCATATTCTTTTTTGCTTGTGCGGCAAAATTACAAATTATAATGGTTTTATGAGTTAATGGTTGATGGTTTATTGTTGATGGTTTGCGGTTCCAAGTTTTCATTATCTAATTTTCTAATTACTCCATTATCTAATTAACATTGAATTCTATAACATCTATCAAAAATTGTGTAATTGAAAAATTGGAATCAAAAGTAACTTTGAAATAAACCATTAAAAAGACAATTATGAGCCCAAATATCGGAATTACACCAAAAAACTTAAAAAAGAGTGCTTCTATACTAGCTACGATTTTATCAAACGAAATGACTTTGTATGTAAAAACAAGAAAATTTCACTGGAATATTTCTGGAAACAGCTTTATGGAACTGCACAAATTATTTGAAGAACAATACCGCGTTCTTGAAGCCCAAATTGATGAAATTGCAGAACGCATTAATCAATTGGGAGAAAAAACAATTGGAACAATGAAGGAGTTTATTGATAACTCGACCTTGAAAGAATCTCCAAAAGAATATGCTTCACAGAAAGACATGCTATCTGAACTTTTAGAAAACCATGAACAGCTGGTAACAGAATTTAGAAATTATATTCCGGTTTTTGAAAACGAAAGCAACGATGCTGGTTCTGCCGATTTTGTTACAGGATTACTTCAGGAGCATGAAAAAATGGCTTGGATTCTGAGAAGATATCAGGTTTAGTTATGAGTTATGAGTTATGAGTTGCAATTCTTGACTCTTCAATTTTCATTATAAAATGAAAATTATACAACAGAAGGAAAGATAAATGTAACATGGAGCCGATTTATAATTTGCAATTTTACAATACAATAAAAAACTTAAAAAGAGACATCATGAATACCACCGAGATAAAAGGAAACTGGAACGAGTTGAAAGGTAAACTGAAACAAAAGTTTGCAACGCTAACAGATGACGATTTGATGTTTGCTGAAGGAAAAGAAGACGAAATGTACGGAAGACTTCAGCAGAAACTGGGAAAAACAAAAGAGGAATTTCATCAAATCCTGTCAGATTTGTAACCCTTTGCAACTCAATCAGGGAAATACCGTCTAGTAAAAAATATTAGACGGTATTTTTTTGAAAATTTTATTTTAAAATCGTATTTTGACGTAATTCTGTGCCATTTAAAAGCAAAAACACCAAATAAATTAAGTATCTTTAACCAAATTTCTATAAAATGAAACTATTTATAAAGTTCGACATTAATACAATTTGCTCTCTTTATTTAAAACAAAATCTGGAACAAAACAATGTAAATTTTACAACTCTGGGATTTGGCGAAATTGAGATTGAAGACAATCTTGATGCCGAAGCTTTGGAGAATTTAAAAAGCAAATTGGCTCCCTGCGGTTTTGAAGTAGTTGAAAATCAAAAAAGTGTATTGGTCCAAAAAATAAAAGACGCGATTATCGAGCTTGTATTTATGGACGACAACAATAATTACAAAAGTTCTGTGTTTTTGGCTGAAAAGCTAAACCACAGCTACGGATATTTATCTAATGTTTTCTCAGAAGTAACCTATTCTTCTATAGAAAATTTTATTATTTTACAGAAAATTGAAAGAGCAAAACAATTGATTATTATCAATGAAATGAGTTTGACCGAAATTGCTTTTTTACTCAATTATTCGAGTGTCGCGCATTTGAGTACGCAGTTTAAAAACACAACTGGAATTACTCCATCTGCTTTTCAGAGGATTATTAAGAAACGAAGAGAGAATTTAAAATAAAAACCCAAATACCACATTACAATGCAAAAAAACGCATTACACATTTTATTGGCCGATGATGATGAAGATGACCGTCTTTTCTTTAAAGATGCTTTTGAAGAAATAAAAATTCAAACTAATGTAAGTTTTGTTCATGACGGTATGCAACTTATGGATCATTTAATGAACACAGACAATAAACTTCCAGATATTTTGTTTCTAGATTTAAACATGCCTAAGAAAACAGGTAAAGAATGTTTGATTGAAATCAAAAAAACGGATCATCTAAAAGATATAATTATTGCCATTTATTCTACTTCTTCTTCCGAAGAAGATATCGAAGATACCTTTATTCAAGGCGCCAATATTTACATCAAAAAGCCAAGCGATTTCAATACACTCAAAAAAATAATTAATGAAGTCGTGACTGTAAACTGGCATTATCATACTTCAGGTTTAAACCGTGATAATTTCTTGCTGCGACTAAAATAAAAGCATACCAATAATGAAGTGGATACCAAATTTTAATTCTTCAAACTCATTGAGAGTTATTTTTGTAATCGCAGTTTTCATTCTGTTATTTCTTTCTTCAATTGCTTACAAACATAACCAGGACTTGAATGAATCGAGCAAACTGGTTATGCATACATACGAAATCAACATTCAGCTAGAACGGTTAATGTCGGCTATAAAAGATGCAGAAACGGGCCAGCGAGGATATATTATCACTCGCAATGCCCGTTTTTTAACTCCGTATATTTATTCTCGAGACAAGGTAAATACTTCTTTTATTACCTTAAAAAAACTGACTGCCGATAATCCGATACAGCAAAAAAACCTTCAGAAGCTTTTTAAACTCATTACCCAGCGTTTTGTTTCTTTTGAAAACTGCCTAAAATATAGCGATCCAAAAACCTACGATAAAAGAAAACTAGACAATCATATGTTTGGCGGTCGTATTCTAATGGAAAATATCCGCTTTAAGGTCGATGAAATGAACGATATCGAGAAGGATTTCTTAAAGAAAAGACTTAAAATTTACGATTCAGAAATTTCTTTGAGTCCGTTGTTTTCGATTTCACTATTTCTGGTGGCTTTGAGTTTTATTTTATTGGCATATCGTCAAATTAGCCGCGATTTTGAACGCTTGAAAGTATTCAATAAAAAACTTCTTATTTCTACCGGTTTAATTTCTGAGTCTGAAAATATTGGTAAATTCAGCACTTGGCAATGGGATTTGGATTCTGACAAAATTGACTTTTCAGACAACCAATTCCGATTATTAGGCCTCGAGCCAAGATCCTTTGCGCCTAATAAAGCCACACTCATCAAATATGTTCACCCTGACGACAAAGAATCTGTCGCTAAGGCAATAGACGGAATTGTAGATAAAAAGCACCTCCCGTTTGTGTATTATAAAATTGTTCGTCCAGATTTTGAAGTTCGCTATTTTAAAACTACAGGTAAATTGGTAACTGACCAGCAAGGCAGTAAAATTTTGCTCGGAATTAATTTTGACATTACAGACGAACATCTTTTGAATATCGAACTTCAGGAACGAAATAAAGAGCTAGAGAAAAGCAATAAAGAACTGGCTTCTTTTAACCATGTTGCTAGTCACGATTTACAAGAACCACTTAGAAAAATACAGACTTTTATTTCTAGAGTTTCCAGCGCAGATAAAGAAGTTATGTCTGAAAGCGGTAAAAATTACATCACAAAAATAGAAAGCTCGGCAAAAAGAATGCGTGTTTTAATAGACGATCTTCTTTTATTTTCAAGAACGAATACAACCAAAAAGGAATTCATTAAAATGAACCTTAATGAACTTTTGGACAATGCCGAATCTGAATTGGGTGAAGTAATTGAAGAAAAGAAAGCGGTAATTCAGCGTATTGGCAAACTTCCGAAGCTTTCTGTTATTCCGTATCAGATCGAACAGCTGTTTATCAATTTAATTGGAAATTCATTAAAATATAGTCAGCCCGATGTAAATCCTGAAATTTCTATTTCGAGCGAAAAAGTATTTTCAGCCGATTATCCAGAAATACTAGAACAGTCGATAAAGAAGTTTCATAAAATCACTTTTACGGATAACGGAATGGGATTTGACCCTCAGTTTAAAGAAACCATTTTTATTCTTTTTCAGCGTCTACATTCCAAAACAGATTATCCCGGAACCGGAATCGGATTGGCAATCTGCAAGAAGATTGTAGAGAACCACAAAGGCCATATTATTGCCGACAGCACTTTGGGCAAAGGCTCAGTATTTACGGTATTTTTGCCCGATTAAACTTCATTAAAAAATCACATAAAAAGCGTTATATAAATCCGTTATGGGAATTATATAACGTTTCTTTTTTATGCTGTAAAGCAAAATCTTTCATTCGTTGCCATCTTTGTAATGTAATACTTTAGGAAGTAATAATGAAAGCAATTCCCCCCTTAAAAGCTTCAATTTTCAAAGTTCTTTTTTCATTCCTTTTAGTTTTATGCATCACGTCTTGCAGAAAAATTAATCCGATTGAAAATACTTTGAAGAACCAAGCTTTTGCAAAAAATGACAGAGAAGAAACAGAGGTTTTCTTTTTTATATCTACGGCAAATGTAAGTAAGTCCATTATTTCCAAAAGTCAAATTGCACAACAAAAAAGTTCAGATGTAATTGTTCAGGAATTAAGCAAAAGAATAGAAGTTCAAGAGAGCCAATTACTGGAAGCAATAACCAAAATGGCTACATCAAAGCTCATTGTCATTACTGAAATAAATGCCACGCACAAAAGAGACCTGTACAACCTCATTGACGCAAGCAACAACAATTTTAACAATATCTATTTAGACGCCATGACAGAAGCGATCTGTGACCAGATTGAGCTACTCGAAACCATTTCTAGAGAAACAAATGATAAAGAAATTCTAGAGCTCGTTCTTCGCTTTCTGCCACAACAATACAGACTCTTACGCGAGACTGAACGAATAAAAAAACAAAATGAATAAACGCCTATTATCTATTAACTAATTTTTTTACTATGAAATTACAAGCCAATTTTTTATGCGCCTTAACACTTTTTTTAACAGCATCATTCGGAATGCTGCACGCTCAGGACAATAATGTAAATACCGAATACGGTGTAAAAGGAGGATTCAACATGTCTAACCTATACGGTAGCGGAGATGATGTAGATGACAACAATATTTTATACGGATTTAATGCTGGAGTTTACGCTACACTTCCTATCTCAGATTTTGTAGCCATTCAACCAGAGCTTTTGTTTACTACAAAAGGTTCAAAATTAGAGTACAATAGCGCTTTTGCAAGTGGGGATGCAAAATTTAGACTTAATTATATTGAACTGCCACTTTTAGTGAGAGTTAATGTTACTAAAAACTTTAACATCCATGCCGGTGGTTATGCGTCTTATCTAGTAAGTTCTAAAATAAGCGGCAACGGTACTGTTGATTTTGACCAAAATATTGACACAGACGATCTAAACAAATTTGACGCAGGTCTTTCTGCAGGTGTTGGAGTTGATTTTAACCCAATCAGCGTAGGATTGCGCTACAATTATGGTTTAACAACGGTAGGGAAAGAAAGAACCGTTGCAGGAACTACCTACACGTTTCCAGATGCCAAAAACAGTAATCTTTCATTATACCTTTCGTATAAGTTAAACTAAACGAGAAATTGATTATTAACCACTAAAATAAAAGCCATGTCAAACTTATTATATACCATCGCAGTGATTCTGGTGATACTTTGGGCTCTTGGGTTCTTTGTTTACAGTTTCGGAAGCATTATTCATATTCTGCTCGTAATTGCCATTATTGCCGTATTGCTTCGCTTAATTAAAGGTCGCGAAGTCTAAAAATCACATTTATTAAATCAACAAATTATTAAATATTAATCCATTAAATTATTTATTATGAAAACTAGTAGCACAATTTTAGGAATTTTAGGAGCCGCAGCCGCGGGAGCATTCATAGGTGTTTTATTTGCACCAGACAAAGGATCAAACACAAGAAAAAAAATCAAAGACAAATCAAGAGATTATAGCGATAACTTGAAAACAAAATTTGATGGTGTTGTAAACAAAATCACTTCAAACGGTAAAGAAATTATCGAAGAAGGAAAATCTAAACTTAACCAAGTTAAAGAAGATTACAACACGCTAAAAGACGATGTTAAAACAGTAAAATCAAACTATTAATATCAAATATTAATTAGTGAAATTTTCAAACCATAAAACCTTATATCATGGAACCAAATGCAACAACAAACGAGAATTTAAATCTTTATGAAAAGGCAGAGAACTATGCTAAAACAAGTTTAGAATTACTTAAACTAAAAACAGTATGTTCTGTTGCCGATGGTGCTTCATCATTAGCTTCAAAGATAGCGATTGGTATTGTTGTTGCATTTTTTACTTTGTTCCTGAATATCGGGATTAGTTTATGGATTGGAAAAGAACTTGGAGAGTATTACTACGGTTTTTTTATCATGGCGCTATTCTATCTTATTCTAGTAATTGTTGTGGTAAAATCACACCATAAATTGATAAAAACGCCAATTGGAAATACCATTATCTCCAGTATTCTTAAGGAAACAAAGAACTGATTTAATTCATTAATAATATAAAAGACTATGGAAGCCATTTACAATATTGATCAGTTAAATCGAAAAATTGAGGAATTAGAAATTCGCCAAGATAAAGAATGGTGCGATATAAAGGACGAAATTGACGAGATTAAGAACAATTTAAAACCCATTAATCTCATTAGAAACACAGTCGAAGAAATCAACGAAACAGTTGGCTTTAAAAGCCATATTGCTCAATCGGCAATCAGTATCGGAATTGGTTATCTCGCCAAAAGATTTATTGTCGGAAAAGGCGATTCGATGTTCAAAGGAATTCTTGGTTCTATCGTTCAGCTTATCGTAACCAATCTCGTTTCGAAACCTCATCATGAATCTTCTGAACATGAAGAAGATTCGCAATACGAACCGTCTAGAGAGTAATTTGTCTAACTTAATTTAATTATTATGGAAAAGTTTAGCGAAATAGTAATAAAAAATGGTGTATACGTTTACTCGAATCTATATAAATGTTTTGAATATACGAGAGTATTTTTAGGGATATAGCCTTTTTTAAGGTACAAAGTCACAAAGGTTCAGAGGTGCAAAGTTTAAAAGCTTTGTGTCTCTGAATCTTTTTTTTTAGCCTTTCTCACTTTTATCCCAATACTTTGCGTTCAAGTGGTTGAAACCGCTGGCTATGTTTTTTTGAGTTGCTAAGCTTCTGAGATACTAAGATTCTAAGCTTTTTCCAATCTTTTTTTTGGCACAAAAAAAGCCGAACAAATGTTCGGCTTAAATATATTGAGTTCAAAGAGAAAAAAACCTCTGAACCTTTGTAACTATGTCCCTTTGAACCTGTGTACAATTAGTACACCTCAGAAGCTTCCTTCAATTTCTCCATATTATTAACTAACTGAAGCTCAGAAACAATTTTATGAATATCACCATTCATGATATTTCCTAAATCGTAAAGCGTTAAACCAATACGGTGATCCGTTACACGACCTTGCGCATAGTTATACGTACGGATTTTTGCCGAACGGTCTCCAGAACTTACCTGAGAACTACGTTTTTTAGCATCTTCTTCCTGCTTTTTGGCCAATTCCATTTCGTACAAACGAGAACGTAATACCATCAAAGCTTTATCTTTATTCTTGTGTTGCGATTTCTCATCCTGACATTGCGCCACCAAACCTGTTGGAATGTGTGTTAAACGTACAGCCGATTTCGTAGTATTTACCGATTGTCCTCCAGGTCCAGACGAACAGAAGAAATCTACACGAACATCGTTCATATCTACCTGAACATCAAACTCCTCTGCTTCTGGTAAAACCATAACCGTTGCAGCCGATGTATGCACACGACCTTGAGTTTCTGTCTGCGGAACACGCTGTACACGGTGAACACCCGCTTCAAACTTCAAAGTTCCGTATACATCCTCTCCAGTAACTTCAAAAATAACCTCTTTGAAACCTCCAGAAGTACCCTCGTTCATATCTACAACAGATGATCTCCATCCCATAGATTCGCAATATTTCGTGTACATTCTAAATAAGTCACCAGCAAAAATACTCGCTTCGTCCCCACCCGTTCCGGCGCGGATCTCCACCATTACGTTTTTCGCGTCTTCAGGATCTTTAGGAATAAGCATAAA
>Ga0308157_10003817_pt1 | contig 21099 bp, 14 predicted proteins | sample PhyBR1_FD_201035 | JGI IMG/M metagenome (GOLD analysis project Ga0308157, IMG submission 201035) | Phyllosphere microbial communities from UC Gill Tract Community Farm, Albany, California, United States - DLSLB.R1 | ecosystem: Host-associated > Plants > Phyllosphere > Unclassified | place: USA...
ATGTGGCTTGGGGTGTTGCTTTAAAAGTAAATGAACTAGGAGGTAAAGTAGTTACTATTTCTGGACCTGATGGTTATATTTATGATGAAGAAGGTATCTCTGGAGAAAAAATCGAACATATGGTTGAGATGAGAGCTACTGGAGATAATAGAGCAGAAAGATATTTAGAGAAATATCCAAATGCTATTTTCCACAAAGGAAAAAGCCCTTGGGAAGTAAAAGTAGATATTGCTATTCCATGTGCTACTCAAAATGAATTGAATGGTGACGATGCTAAGAAATTAATAGATAATGGCGTTTTATGTGTTACGGAAGCTGCCAATATGCCTTCTACTTTAGATGCTATTAAACTTTTCTTAGATAGTAAAGTATTATTCGCGCCAGGAAAAGCTGCAAATGCTGGTGGAGTTGCTGCTTCAGGATTAGAAATGACTCAAAACTCAATTCGTTTAAACTGGACTAGTGAGGAAGTAGACTTGAGATTGAAAGAAATCATGATCGGAATTCATAACCAATGTAAAAAATACGGTGCAGAAGAAGACGGATATGTTAACTACGTAAAAGGAGCTAATATTGCCGGATTTGTAAAAGTTGCCGATGCTATGCTTGCACAAGGTGTAGTTTAAGATTTAATTGCAATATTTAGAATTACCCTCGTTATCTTAATAAAAGATATCGGGGGTATTTTATTTGTGCTAAAAATTAAATAAAATCCCGTTTGTATTATATTTGTCTATTCGAATACATTATATGATGAAAAAAGTATTTTTCTGCAGTTTGTTTTTACTTCTAATTCAGTTTTGCGAGGCGCAGAGCAAATTGTCTTGGCAGGGATATTTTTCATTTAATGAAGTAAAAGACATTTCAGAATCTGGAACAATTGTTTTTGCGGCTTCCGAAAACGCACTGTTTTCAAAAAATACAACAACAAATGTTCTTAAAACGACGACGACTGTTGATGGACTTTCCGGCCAGACCATTTCGGCAGTTTATTACAGCGAAGCTTCTAAAAAAACAATCATAGGTTATGAAAATGGTTTGATGATCTTGATTAACGAAGTAGACGGAAGTATTCTAAAAGTTGTAGATATAATCAATAAGCAATTGCCAGCAAATACTAAAAAAATCAATCATTTTATGGAAAATAATGGATTGATATATGTTTCTTGCGATTTTGGAATTGTTCAATTTAATCTTAAAACATCTCAATTTGGCGACACTTATTTTATTGGAGATAATGGAGCAGAAATAAGCGTAAAGCAAACCACAATGTTTAACGGATTTATTTTTGCGGCAACATCAAGCGGTATTAGAAAAGCTGACATAACAAATGCTAATCTTATAGATTATAGCCAATGGTCAGTAGTCAATGGCGGAGATTGGTCGAGTGTTGAGGCTTTAGATTCAGAGCTTATTGCAATAAATAGTACAGGGTATATTCATAGATTTAATACCAATACCTTTGTGGGCTTTTTGCAACTGCCTCAAGCGTCTGTTGATACGCGAGCGAAAAACCATAATTTATTTGTTACGACTGCCAATACAGTATATGTTTATAATAATCAAATGACGTTGAGTCGACAAATTACAAATTCTCAAGTTTTAGATAATACCCTGAATTTTAGCTGTGCAACTGCAGTTGGAAATCAGATTTTTATTGGAACAAAAGAAAAAGGATTATTTGCATCTACTTTAAATAACGCAACAGCTTTTGAAAACAGTACGCCTAGCGGTCCCGTGCGTAATGATATTTTTTCTATAGATGCTGGTTCAAATGTTTTGTGGGCGGTGTATGGAGATTATGATGCGGTGTATAATCCGTACCCTTTGGATAGCTACGGAATTAGTCGATTTAATGCTTCGGGATGGTTAAATATTCCATATTCTGATGTTTATGATGCCAAATCAATAACGAGAATCTATATAAATCCTAATAATGAAAAACAGGTTTATGCCGGTTCTTTTTTCTCTGGATTATTAAAAATTGAAAGCGATATTCCAACTCATTTATATAATGAAAAAAATAGTGGTTTAGAGTCACTTAAAACAGCATCGCCAGATTATGTAGATGTTCGAATCAATGCAACGGCTTTTGATAAATCTGGAAATCTATGGGTGACCAATAGTAGAATCAATAATGGATTGAAGGTTTTAAAAACAAATGGACAATGGGGAAGTTACTCGATGACTTCTATATCAGACGATGTGGGAGAAGATAACTATTCAAGTATAGTGGTAGATCGCAACAATGTAAAATGGATTGGAACTTATAAAAGTGGAGTTGTAGGATTTAATGAAGCTACAAATACCTTCAAAAAAATGACTTTTGGAACCGATGCTGGTAATCTGCCAATTGCCGATGTTAGAGCAATAGCTTTAGATACAAAAAATCAGCTTTGGATAGGGACAACAAAGGGTTTGAGAGTTCTCTCTAATGTTTCTAGTTTTCAAACAGATAGTCAGTTAAAGGCAAATTCGATCATTATAACCGAAGACGATTTGGCTCAAGAGTTGTTATACGAACAGTTTGTAACTTCGATAGCAGTCGATGGTGCAAATAATAAATGGATTGGAACGGCAGATTCTGGAATATTTATGGTTTCGCCAAATGGCCAGGAAACAAAATATCATTTTACAATAAACAATTCGCCATTGCCAAGTAATTATATAAATGATGTTAAGATAAATGCTAAAACGGGAGAAGTTTTTATTGCAACCGACAAAGGATTGGTTTCGTTTGGCGGAATTGCAACAGGGGCAAATGACGATTTAAGCAATGTATATGTTTATCCAAATCCTGTACGTCCGACTTATTCGGGAACCGTTAAAGTGGCCGGATTAATTGATAAGGCTAATGTGAAAATCACAGATATAGAAGGAAATTTAGTTTATGAAGTGATTTCTTCTGGCGGAACGATCGAATGGGACACAACTGCTTTTGGCAAATATAAAGTAGCATCTGGTGTTTACATGGTTTTTATCTCGGCAGAAGATGGAGGAGAAACTAAAGTTAAGAAAGTGATGATTATACGATAAGATCAGTATTCAGTCTTTTTTAGTGTTCAGCTTATCTTCAATTTGATAAACCTGAAACCTGAAACTTGAAACAAAAAAACAAAAATTTGTGCTCGTCAAAACAAAAGCCATAGTAATTTCGTCTTTAAAATTTCAAGAGAAAAGCTTGATTGTAAAATGCTTTACACTTTCTAGTGGACTGAAATCTTATTTTGTGCGTGACGCTTTTTCGAGCAGGAAAGCAAGTCAGAAAATTGCTTATTTTCAGCCTTTTTCGATTTTAGAAATTGAAGCTGTGCATAAGAATAAAGGAACTTTAGAGAATTTTAAAGAAATAAAAAGCGCTGTTCCGTTTCAGACTATTCATACTGATATTGTCAAAAGTACCATGGTGATGTTTTTGTCCGAAATGCTTCATCATTCTATTCAAGAAGAAGAGAAAAACGAACAGCTTTTCCTTTTTTTAGAAGCTGCGCTGACGTGGCTGGATCATCATGATGAAATTTCTAATTTTCATTTAATTCTTCTTTTAGAAATCACAAAATATCTCGGTTTTTATCCAGATATTTCTGAAATTGATTTTCCTTTTTTTGAAATGAATGAAGGCGTGTTTACACTTTTTCAAAAAGGAAATGTGCTTTCAGAACACGAGACCAACTTGTTTAAAAAGTTATTGGAATTAAAATTCGATAACGATCAAAAAGTCTTTCATGTTTTAGAAAGGCAGATTCTCCTAAAAATTCTCATCGATTATTACAGTCTGCACTTGGAAGGTTTTAAAAGGCCCAAATCTTTGGATATTTTAAAAGAGGTTTTTTCGTGAGAGTATATTTTCATAAAATTGTATAAAAACAAAAAAGGATCGAGTTAAACTCGATCCTTTTTGTTTAAGGTTGCTTAAGTCTATTATTTGATGAACTTAACTGAAGTGCCTAAGTCGTTTAATTTTAATAAATAAACTCCGTTTGGTAATCCAGAAATTGCAATAGTTTCAGATGAGTTATTGTTGACTCTTTTTACTGCTTTACCATCGATAGAGTAAATTACATAAGAAGAATTTTTAAAATCACTGCTTAATTTTATTTCGTCTTTAGACATAGATGCAATCGGGTTGGTTTTTTTATTAAAATCAACAGTTCCTAAAGAAGATTTTTTAACGATGCTTACATTGTCAAAGTATATGTGTTGATCTGATAAATCTGTGTCGATACTTACAACATAGTTTAGTCGAAGACTTGCGGAAGTGTATCCCGTATTGAACATTCCAATTTTAAAATCATAAGTTATCGTATTCCAAGTACCATAAGTAATAGGAGTTTTAGGAGCTGGTGGTGGAGCAAAAATAGCTTCACTGCCGTTTTTTGTAATTTCATATGTAAGGCTACTAATATAATTTGTTGCACTTGTGCCAGGAATGAAATAATCAAATTTTAAAGTGTAGGTTTCTAAATCACTTACCGTGAAATCCTGAAAGAAAATAGCATTAGGCAATTGAACAGGAAAAAATCCAACTGGCGAAACATCAAGACTTGAATTTCCGTGGCTAGTTATTGTAGTTTGCTGTGATGTCGCTCCAGTTAAAAAAGACCATGAATTAGGTGTTGTGTCAGTAAAGTTCTCAAAACTACCGTTTTGTAGAAGATTCTGGCTTTTTGCAAAACTTACTGTAAGTAAGCATAAGATAAGTAATTTTGTTCTCATACACATTTTTTAAAGTTGGGTATAAAACTACAATTATTAATCTTACAATTCCTAATAATAGATTTCAATATGTTAAAATTTAACAAAAAATCATGACAGTACATTGCAATGCTGTTAATCTTTTAGAAAAGTGTATTTGAATTGAGAATTTTTGAAAAAAAGCGATCTTAATTTCTTATTTTGATAATGATTTCTTTTTTACTCTTAAAAATTGTCTTAAAAGTGCCAACTTTTGGCTTTAGATATTCTACTTCTGACTTAAATTTACTACTTTCGCACCTCGTTTAAGAAAAGGATAAAATGAGTACAAAATTTACTGAATACAAAGGACTTGACTTACCAACTGTAGCGTCTGAAGTTCTTGATTTTTGGAAGAAAGAAAATATATTTGAAAAGAGTGTAACAACTCGCGAAGGTGCTGAGCCTTTCGTATTTTTTGAAGGTCCGCCTTCAGCAAACGGATTGCCTGGTATTCACCACGTAATGGCACGTGCGATTAAAGATATTTTTTGCAGATATAAAACTCAAAAAGGTTTTCAGGTAAAAAGAAAAGCTGGATGGGATACTCACGGTTTGCCTGTAGAATTAGGTACCGAAAAAGAATTAGGAATTACAAAAGAAGATATTGGTAAAACCATTTCTATTGAAGAATATAACGAAGCGTGTAAAAAAACCGTTATGCGTTATACAGACGTATGGAATGATTTGACCGAAAAAATGGGGTATTGGGTAGATATGGAAGATCCATATGTGACTTATAAACCAAAATATATGGAGTCGGTTTGGTGGCTTTTGAAACAGATCTACGATAAAGGTTTGTTGTATAAAGGCTACACAATTCAGCCTTACTCTCCAAAAGCAGGAACGGGATTATCTTCTCACGAAGTAAACCAGCCAGGAGCTTACCGTGATGTTACCGATACTACAATTGTAGCGCAGTTTAAAACATTGCCAGAAACATTGCCTTCATTTTTGCAAGGTTTTGGAGATATCCACATTTTAGCTTGGACGACAACGCCTTGGACACTTCCATCAAATACAGCTTTGACAGTTGGGGCAAAAATTGATTATGTTTTAGTTAAAACATTTAATCAATATACTTTTGAGCCAATCAATGTTGTTTTGGCTAAAAACTTAGTTGGGAAACAATTTGGAAAAGGTTTTTTCTTAAGTGAAGACGACGCTGATTTTGACAATGTGAAAAACGGTGACAAAAAATTGCCATACAAAATTTTAGCAGAAGCAAAAGGAGCAGATTTAGTAGAAATCCGTTACGAACAATTATTGCCTTACGTATTGCCTTATGAAAATGCTGAAAACGCATTTAGAGTAATCGCAGGCGATTTCGTTACAACTGAAGATGGAACAGGAATTGTGCATACAGCTCCGACTTTTGGTGCAGATGATGCTAAAGTAGCAAAAGAAGCAAAACCAGAAGTTCCGCCAATGTTGGTTTTAGACGAAAACGGAACTCCAGTTCCATTAGTAGATTTACAAGGAAGATTCACTTCTCATGTAGGTGATTTGGCTGGTAAATACGTTAAAAACGAATATTACGATTCGGGACAAGCTCCAGAGAAATCTGTAGATGTTGAAATCGCTATTCGTTTAAAAGAAGAAAACAAAGCTTTTAAAGTTGAAAAATACGTGCACAGTTATCCACACAGCTGGAGAACAGACGAGCCGTTATTATACTATCCTCTAGATTCATGGTTCATCAAAGTAACCGATGTAAAAGATAGAATGTTCGACCTGAACGAAACTATCAATTGGAAACCTAAATCTACTGGTGAAGGACGTTTTGGAAATTGGCTTAAAAATGCCAACGATTGGAACTTATCTCGTTCTAGATATTGGGGAATTCCGTTGCCAATTTGGAGAACAGAAGATAAAACAGAAGAAGTTATTATCGGTTCTGTTGAAGAATTGTACAATGCGATCGAAAAATCAATCGAAGCAGGTTTCCAAAAAGAAAATCCGTTTAAAGGATTTGAAATCGGAAACATGTCTGAGTCAAATTATGATTTAATCGATTTGCACAAAAATGTTGTTGATGGACTTACTTTAGTTTCAGCTTCTGGAAAACCAATGAAGCGTGAAAGTGATCTAATCGACGTTTGGTTCGATTCTGGAGCAATGCCTTATGCACAATGGCATTATCCTTTTGAAAACAAAGAAAAAATTGATGGCAACAAAGATTTTCCAGCAAATTTCATTGCAGAAGGAGTAGACCAGACTCGCGGATGGTTTTATACTTTGCATGCAATCGGAACTTTGGTTTTTGATAAAATAGCCTACAAAAACGTAGTTTCAAACGGTTTGGTTTTGGATAAAAATGGAATTAAAATGTCTAAGAGTAAAGGAAATACTATAGACCCATTTAAAACCATTGCAGAAAACGGTCCAGATGCTACACGCTGGTATATGATTATGAATGCAAATCCGTGGGATAACTTGAAGTTTGACCTTGAAGGAATTGCTGAGGTTAAACGTAAATTCTTCGGAACACTTTACAATACCTATTCATTCTTCTCGTTATATGCAAACATCGACGGATTTAAATATGAAGAAGCCGAAATTCCATTAAACGAAAGACCAGAAATCGATCAATGGATTATTTCTGAATTACATTCATTAATCAAATTTGTAGACGAATGCTACGAAGATTATGAGCCAACAAAAGCGACAAGAGCAATTTCTGACTTCGTTCAGGAAAACTTAAGTAACTGGTACGTTCGTTTATGCCGTCGTCGTTTCTGGAAAGGAGAATATGCAAAAGATAAAATTGCAGCTTACCAAACGCTTTATACTTGTTTGCTTACAATCAGTAAATTGAGCGCTCCAGTAGCTCCATTTTTTATGGATAAATTATACCGTGATTTAACAACTTCGACGGGAACCGAGGATTTTGCTAGTGTTCACTTGGCTGAATTTCCAAAATTTGTCGAAAACTTTGTTAATAAAACGTTGGAAAGCAAAATGCAGAAGGCGCAAACGATCTCTTCTTTGGTGTTGTCACTACGCAAAAAAGAGATGATTAAAGTTCGTCAACCTCTGCAAAAGGTAATGATTCCAGTACTTGACGAGAATCAGCGTGCTGAAATCGAAGCAATTTCTGATCTTGTAAAAGCCGAAGTAAACGTTAAAGAAATCGAACTTTTAGACGATGCTTCTGGTATTTTGGTTAAGCAAATTAAGCCTAATTTTAAAGCTCTTGGGCCACGTTTTGGTAAAGACATGGGCTTGATTTCTAAGGAGATACAAGGTTTTTCTGCAGATCAGATCAATCAGCTGGACAAGCAAGGAACGCTAGATATTGTTATTGCAGGAAATAGTGTAACTTTATCATTAGAAGATGTGGAAATAACATCACAAGATATCGAAGGATGGTTAGTTGCTAATTCAAACGGAATAACAGTTGCGCTTGATATTACTCTTACCGAAGAATTAAAAAATGAAGGTATCGCTAGAGAGTTAGTAAATAGAATACAAAACATTCGTAAAGATTCAGGATTTGAGGTTACGGATAAGATTAAAGTACAAATAAAAAGAAACGGTATTTTAGAAGATGCAGTTTCAAAAAACGAAGACTATATTAAGTCTGAAACATTAACAGACGAACTGGTTTTTGCTGACACGTTAGAAAACGGCACAGAAATTGAGTTTGATGATATTAGAACCATTATATTAATTTCAAAATAGTAGAAAATGATAGATGAAATTACAAGATACTCTGATGCAGATTTAGCAGAGTTCAAAGAAATAATCCAAGCAAAAATTAAAAAAGCACAAGAAGATCTTGATTTGATCAAAAGTGCCTATATGAACGATTTGAATAACGGTACCGACGATACTTCTCCAACTTTTAAAGCTTTTGAAGAAGGAAGTGAGACCATGTCAAAAGAAGCAAACTCTCAGTTGGCTATCAGACAAGAGAAATTCATTCGTGACTTAAAAAATGCTTTATTCCGTGTGGAAAATAAAACTTACGGTATCTGCAAAGTAACAGGTAAATTAATTAGCAAAGAAAGGCTTAAAATCGTTCCTCATGCAACAATGAGTATCGAAGCTAAAAACTTGCAAAGATAAAATTGCGTAGAACTACGTAAGAGAAAAAGCGCTCCTTTAAGGGGCGCTTTTTTTGTTTAACATTTAGCTATAAGAGAGTTCATTGCTAGGTTTGTGCTTTGAAAGAAATTATTTATAATTAATCAAAATAATTTTAAAGAGAGGGTATTGGTTTTTGTAAGAACTATTTGGTTTGACTCTTTTTGGTTTTTTGTTTGCTATTCAAATAAAAAAAAACCGCCTTTATAAAGACGGTTTTTTCAGTGTATTGTATTTTAAGAAGTTATGCTAGATTTTTTTCAACATCAGCTTTGTGTTTTCTTAAAATAGCTCTTGTCATACCTAAATTCGCTTTTGAAGCATCAGCAGCAAGATAGATCATGAATTTTTTGTTTGGAGAAATATCGATAATGTGAATTTGATTAGAAAGAGTAATCAAAATATCTTCGATGTCCTGGTTTAGGTTTAGTGCTTTTACGGCGCTCAATTTAGCTTTTACAACTTCTAAGTTATAGGCTGCTGCAAGTTCAGGATCAAAACCTGGATCTACAGTTAAATTTCCAAAGCTTAATCCAGATTCAATTTCTGTTACTGCTACAGCGATAAAGCCATTTACGTTGCTTTTCATTTCGTTCAAAAACACGTTTAAAAAATCATTGCTCATAGTTCATTTGGGTTATTTGTTAATAGAATTTTATGTTATTTCAATAGGGAATTTTTGCTTAATTCTGCAGAAACTTCTTCTGTAGAGCGCATCAATAATGCTAGGTTACTTCCTTCTTTAGAGAAAGCAACGATAAAGTTAGAGCCGCTTATTTTGTTTCCAACAATAACGCCTTCGGCACTTTTTAGATATAATTGTTTTAGAGAGCCTTTTTCCAAATCAATTAAGAATTTTTCGCTCATAGATAAAATAGCTGCACTCATTGCGGCAATACTGTCGCCGTAATCAAGATTTAAGGAAGTGATAAGTTTTCCTTTTCCATTTAAAATTAATGCAGCAGTAGATTTTGTGCTGACAAGAAAGTCATTTAGTGTGGTTGTGATTTCATTCATTTTTTGTAGGATTTTGGGAGGAATGTTAAATTCAGTTTGTGTTGGTATTCGTTTTTAAAAATTAATTCAAGTTATCCTAAACAAGTGTTAATTTTTATTAACAAATATAAATTAAATTATGTATCATTGTAGTACCAAATCAGTAATAATTTAAATTATTTACTACAAAAAACTTACATTATGGCTAAAGTATTGAAATTCAAAGAAGTAAACTCTGATGTAGAGCGCAGAATGAAAGAATTTGAAAAACTGCGTGTTAAGTTTAAAGCTGATGTAAAAAAGGGAGAAGCTAAGAAATTGGCGGCCGGAAAAGAAAGCAAAGGGATATTCAAGTCCATTTCAGAATTTTTTTCCGACAGTCCAAAGACACCAGCAAAAGCTGCCGTAAAAAAGTAAACTTTACTCGGTTTAGATTAGCAGATAAACTTGTTTAGTTTGTTACAAAACAATTAACGCTCCTTTGGGAGCGTTTTTTTTGATTAAATTGTTATTTTTGCGCATCAAAAAATTATAAAATGTCATTACGAAAAGCGTATTTCCTTATATTCTTAGTTTTAATTGTTGATCAGCTTTCTAAAATTTATGTCAAAACAAATTTCGTTTTAGGCGAAGAATTTGTGATTGCTGATTGGTTTAGAATTCATTTCATTGAAAATGAAGGAATGGCTTGGGGAACAAAAATTCCTGGAGAGTATGGAAAATTAATTTTGACCGTATTCAGAATCTTTGCAGTTGTTGGAATTGGCTGGTGGCTTTCTGATTCAGTAAAAAAGCGTCATTCGAATTATTTAATAGCAGCTATTGCATTAATCTTTGCTGGAGCAGCAGGAAATATTATTGATTCTGTTTTCTACGGGGTTATTTTTGATGATAGTACACATAACTTAGCGACTATTTTTTCTCCAGTTCCATACGGAACATGGTTTCACGGTCTGGTTGTAGATATGTTTTACTTTCCAATTTGGGAAGGAGAGCTTCCAAGTTGGCTTCCAATATTTGGCGGAAAACACTTTGCTTTCTTTAATGCGATTTTTAATGTAGCCGATGTGGCAATTTCTACAGGTGTAGGTATACTGTTAGTTTTTAACAAAAGAGCTTTCCCAAAACACTAATTATTTTTAAAAATACAACATAAAAAATTCCAAATTCTAATATTTGTTTGCAATTAGTGCTTCAAAAATTAGAATTTGGAATTTTTCATTATTGGGATTTAATATTTAATTGTGCTATTTTTACAATACTAAAACTAAACTTATGCAAAGTCCGTCTTTTTCCATTTATGATGCTTCTGCGGGATCAGGAAAGACGTATACTTTGGTAAAAGAATATTTAAAGATTATTCTTTCTTCTCCAAAAAACGATGCGTACCGAAATATTTTAGCCATTACTTTTACCAACAAAGCGGTTCATGAAATGAAAAGCCGTATTGTTGGGAGTCTGTCTGAATTTGCAAAAGACAACCCGTCTCCAAAAGCCGCCGATTTGATGGAGGACTTATCGCGCGATACTGGACTTTCGATTATTAAAATTAAAACCAAATCGCAGCAAATCATTAAGCACTTAATTCATAATTATGCCGCTTTTGATATTTCTACAATTGATAAATTTACCCATAAAGTTATTCGTGCTTTTGCTCATGATTTGAATCTTCCGATGACTTTTGAAGTTACTTTGGATACCGAAAATTTATTGGTTGAAGCTGTTGATGCTATTATCGCACAAGCTGGAGAAGACGAAACATTGACCAAACTGCTCATTGATTTTACAATGGAAAAAACCGATGATGACAAAAGTTGGGATGTTTCTCGAGAAATTCTCGATACAGGAAGATTGGTTTTAAATGAGAACAATAGAAATGAAATTCTGCATTTTCAAGATAAAACTATTGAAGAGTTTGTTGAGATTAAAAAGAAGATGCAAGTGCTTTGTAAAGAGCTAGAAGATGTAAATGAAGGTCTTGCAACGAAAGCAATTGAATTGATTGATAAAAACGGAATTGATCCAAAATCATTTTCGAGAGGGACTTTTTCAAATCATTTGCAAAGTATTCGAGATGGAAAATTCAATCCAAAAAATAAAACCTTTCATGAGTTTGATGATATTGCGATTAACAAAACGGCAAAAGACCGAGCGTTAATTGAAAATATTATTCCAGAATTGCTTCAAATATTAAAAGAGGTTTATCAAAACTTTGAAAAAAGAGATTTTTATAAAGCTTTTTTAAAAAATATAACACCACTTTCTTTGCTGAATACTGTGAGTAACGAGCTTGCAAAAATTCAGTCAGAACAAAATGTCTTGTCGATTTCAGAATTCAATGCGATCATTCATCGCGAAATTCAGAATCAGCCAGCACCTTTTATTTACGAACGTTTGGGTGAGCGTTATCGTAATTTTTTTATCGATGAGTTTCAGGATACTTCAGAAATGCAATGGCAGAACTTGATTCCGCTTATTGATAATTCGCTTTCTGGTCTAGATGATTACGGAAATAAAGGAACTTTGATGATTGTTGGAGATCCAAAACAATCTATTTATCGCTGGCGCGGAGGAAAAGCAGAGCAATTTATTGAATTAAGTAAAGAAGAGGTGGCTTTTTTTCATCATGAAAAAGTAGTGAAGCATTTAGATACCAACTATAGAAGTTATAGTGAAGTTATTGAATTCAATAATGCTTTCTTTAAATTGATTTCGACTGAATTTACAAATGAAGATTATAAGGATTTATATGAAAATCACAGTTTTCAAAATACGAATTCAAAAAAAGGCGGTTATGTAAATATTTCTTTTCTTCCGATTGCTGAGAAAAATGAATCTGTAGATGAAGAAGAAGTGGTAGAGAAATCTGATTTGTATGTTTTGGCAACTTTAAATACAATTCGAGAAGTTGTTAAACAAGGTTTTGAATATAAAGATATTGTAATCCTGACCAGAAAAAGAGATCAAGGAATTGCGGTTGCAAATTATTTGACAGAACAAGGTGTTCCGCTTCTTTCTTCGGAAACTTTAATGATTCAAAATGCATCAGAAGTTCGTTTGATAATTCATCTTTTGAGATATTTAAACAATAGTGCCAATTTAGAGTCGAAAGCCAACTTTTTGCATTTTCTTTCGTCGACAAAAGATTTGTCAATGCCTGTGCATGATTTTATAGCATTGGGAATGAGTCATAGATTTGAAAAAGAATTTGAAGAATGGCTTATGACTTTTGATGTTTCTTTTTCGTTTGAAGATGTGCGAAAGAAATCTTTGTATGAAGCGGTAGAAATCATCATTTCTAAATTTATTCTTCCGTCGGAAGGAAATGCTTATGTGCAGTTTTTTCTAGATATTGTTTTAGAAAGAGATATTCGAAATCAATCTGGTGTTGCAGATTTTTTGATTTTCTGGGATAAAAATTCCGAGAAATTTAGTATCCCGTCTCCAGAAGGAAATAATGCTGTCCGTATTATGACCATTCATAAATCTAAAGGATTAGAGTTTCCGGTTGTAATTATGCCTTTTGCGGATGAAGATTATAATAGAAAACCAAAAGATAAGTTGTGGCTAGATACGGAGGAAATTGATTTGGGAGTTCCAAAAGCTTTGGTTGATAATAGCAGTGCTGTTGAGGGTTTTGGCGAAAGCGCTTCGGCAGTTTTCAATTTGAAAAAACAAGAAGAGCTTTTAGATAATATAAATGTGCTATATGTTGCGCTAACTCGTGCTGAAGAACAGTTATATGTAATTTCTCAATCGCTAAAAGCTAAAAGCGATGGCGAATATCCGAATAACATGGCTTCTTTTTTTATTAAATTCTTGATTAATCAAGGGATTTATGAGGAAGAAAAATTGAATTACGAGTTTGGGAATAAAACCAGATTGTCAAAAAATACAATAACGGTAGATACAGTCAAGTCTATTCCTGTTGTGAGAGAGGTTTTAAATCCGAAAAATATTAAAATCGCGCAGCGTGAAGCTTTGATGTGGGGGACGCATCAGCAGGAAGCTATTTCATATGGAAATATTGTTCATGAGATTCTGGCTTATGTGAAAGATAAATCAGATGTTGATTTGGCCGTAACAAAATCTATCGAAAATGGTTTGATAACGTACGACCAAGTAGATCAGGTTTTGAAAACCCTAAAAGAAATTGTCAATCATCCCGAATTGAATATTTGTTTTGATGGAAAAGATAGGGTTCTGAATGAACAGACCATTGTGCAAAAAGAAGGAAGGATTTTAAAGCCAGATAGAGTTGTGTTTTTGGAAAATAAACAAGCCTATTTATTGGATTATAAAACTGGAGCTGTTAATGCAAAATATCAGCAGCAAATTCAGGAGTATCAAGATGCAATTGAAGATTTAGGATATACGGTTCTAAAAAAGGCATTAGTGTATATAGGAACCGAAATTGAAGTGGTAAATTTGTGAAAAAATTAATCAGATGTTAAAGAAAAACGAAGCTTTATTTTTGTTAAGCTGTTAATTTTTAACGTTTTAAATAAATATAAAATGTACGGTAAAATAAAAGAACATCTGCAAAAGGAATTGCAGACAATTGAGGAAAATGGAATTTTTAAAAAGGAACGTATTATTACGTCTCCTCAAGGTGCAGAAATCACAATTTCGACAGGCGAAACAGTGTTGAATTTTTGTGCTAATAATTATTTAGGACTTTCTTCTCATCCAGAAGTTGTACAGGCTGCTAAAGATGCAATGGATACGCATGGTTTCGGAATGTCTTCTGTTCGTTTCATTTGCGGAACACAAGATATTCATAAAACATTAGAGAAAAAGATTGCTGATTTTTATGGTACAGAAGATACCATATTGTATGCGGCAGCCTTTGATGCAAATGGAGGAGTATTCGAACCTTTGTTAGGAGAAAACGATGCAATTATTTCAGACAGCTTAAATCATGCTTCTATTATAGATGGTGTTCGTTTATGTAAAGCGGCTCGTTATCGCTATGAAAACAATAATATGGAAGATTTGGAGCAGCAATTAATAAAAGCAAATGAAGCAGGAGCTCGTTTTAAATTAATTGTTACTGATGGAGTTTTCTCTATGGACGGTCTTGTAGCGCCATTAGATAAAATCTGTGACCTTGCTGATAAATATGATGCAATGGTTATGGTAGACGAATGTCACGCGGCTGGTTTTATTGGAGCAACAGGAAAAGGAACTCTTGAGGCAAAGGGAGTAATGGGAAGAGTAGATATTATTACGGGAACTCTGGGTAAAGCCTTAGGAGGAGCAATGGGAGGATATACTACTGCGAAAAAAGAAATAATCGAATTATTGCGTCAGAGATCTAGACCTTATTTGTTTTCAAATTCATTGGCACCTGCAATTGTTGGGGCTTCTATAAAGGTATTTGAGTTGTTAGAAAAAGACACTGCACTTCGTGATAAGCTAGAATGGAATACCAACTATTTTAAAGAAGGTATGAAAAAAGCAGGTTTTGACATTATTGATGGAGATTCTGCAATTGTGCCTGTTATGTTGTATGATGCAAAATTGTCTCAAACGATGGCAAATGAACTTTTGAAACAAGGGATTTATGTTATTGGGTTTTTCTTTCCGGTGGTTCCAAAAGATAAGGCTAGAATACGAGTACAGTTGTCTGCGGCGCATGAAAAAGAACACCTGGATAAAGCTATAAATGCCTTCACAGTTGTCGGTAAAATGTTAAAAGTTATATAATTACCACTTACGTTAAATTTTTGTAGGTTTTTTTTAACATTTCATTTTGTATTTAAAAAATTTGGTGTTACTTTTGCTTGTAATTAACTAAATTGTAATTAAAAAAATTAAGTATGAAACATCTTAACAAACTTTTAGTTGCTGTATTGATGGCGATGGGTTTAAGTTCTCACGCGCAAGACAGTAACAATCCATGGGCGATCTCTTTCGGGGTTAATGCTGTGGATACTAGAACAAGTTCAGGAGCTGGTCATGGGTTTTTTGATCAACACTTCTCTCAGCCATTCGCTGTAAAAGACAATTGGAACATCCTTCCTTCTCTATCTTACATTGGAGTAAATAGATACATTGGACATGGTTTGTCAGTTGGTTTACAAGGATCTGTAAACAAAATTGATAAAGCTGTTTATTTTGATTGGAATCACCCGGGTGTAGATGGTAGAGGAAATTATGTGTCTAATCCTGGTGATTTAATGTACTATGGAATTGATGCTACTATCAAATACAGCTTCCAAGAATTAATCAAATCTAAAGTAGTTGATCCTTCGATATCTGTTGGTGGAGGTTACACTTTCTTAGGAGACGACAGTTTTGGAACTGTTAATCCAGGAGCTGGAATTACTTTCTGGTTTACAGATGCAATTGGTCTTGAGCTTGCTACAAGATATAAATGGGCTGTTTCTGCAGGTTCAGGAGATAATCCAGGAAGAAATGATCGTAATGGAGTTATTGATACTCCATCTCACTTCCAACACACTGCAGGTCTAATTTTCAAATTCGGAGGTAAAGATACTGACGGAGACGGAATCTATGACAAAGACGATGCTTGTCCAGATGTTGCTGGTTTAAAACAATTCAACGGATGTCCTGATACTGACGGTGACGGAATCGTTGATGCTTCTGATGCTTGTCCAGATGTATTTGGTTTAGCTGCATTAAACGGATGTCCTGATACAGACGGAGACGGAATTGCTGATAAAGATGACGCTTGTCCAGATGTTGCTGGTTTAGCTGCTTTAAAAGGTTGTCCTGATACTGACGGTGACGGAATCGCTGATAAAGATGACAAATGTCCTACAGTTGCTGGTCCTAAAGAAAACGGTGGTTGCCCATTCTTAGATGCTGATAAAGACGGTGTAGCTGATAAAGATGACGATTGTCCTACAGTTGCTGGTCCAGCTAGTAACAGAGGATGTCCAGAAGTTACTTCTGAGGCGTTAGAAGATCTTAAAGTTCAAGCTAGAGCGGTATACTTCAACTCAGGAAAAGCTACTTTCAAAACTGGAGATAAAGAAACTCAAGCTAGATTAGATGCTATTAAAGAAATCCTTAAAAACTATCCAAACGCGAAATTCTCTATCGAAGGACACACAGATAGTACAGGTTCTGCTAAAATCAACCAAAAACTTTCTGAAGACAGAGCTAAAGCTGTGTTAGATGCATTAGTTCAAAGAGGTGTTAACCCAGAGAACTTAGAGTCTAAAGGATTTGGAGCTAGCCAACCAGTTGCAAGTAACAAAACTGCTGCAGGTAAAGCACAAAACAGAAGAACTGAAATTAGACACATTGGTTCTAAATACCAAGGTAAACTATAATTAGTTTTCTAAATAAACAGGAAAAGCCATTCTTAATTGAATGGCTTTTTTTATTTTTATCCTATGGTAAATACTTCTTTTCTTCAAAAAATTGCCTCTATTGTAATTCAGGACTTTGCAGATAAACTTTCTGAAATAACAATAATACTTCCTAATAAAAGGGCAAAAGTTTTTTTGATCGAAGCTCTTAAAAAAGAGACTTCAAGAACTATCATTGCTCCAGAGATTACAAGTATAGAAGATTTTGTTCAAGATGTAGCTTCAATTCGTTCGGTTGATTCGATTGAGCTTTTGTTTGAATTTTATGAAGTTTATTTATCTATTACAGAACAAAAACAACAACAATCTTTTGAGCTGTTTGCAAATTGGGCAAAAACGCTTCTACAGGACTTTAATGAAATTGACAGATATCTTCTGGATCCTTCGCATGTTCTGTCTTATCTGAAAGATATTGAAGATATAAAAAGATGGGGACTGGAAGTAGATCAAAAAACAAAGCTTCTTGAAAACTACATAGATTTCTGGAAGTTACTTCCGTTCTACTACGAGTCGTTGTACAATCATTTGCTTTTTAAGTCAATTGGATATCAAGGTTTGATTTACAGAGAAGCGGTAAATAATCTTAATCATTTTTCAAATACTATTGGAAACCGTACATTTATTTTTGCCGGTTTCAATGCTTTGAATGCTGCCGAAGAAAAAATAGTACAGCATTTACTAGCTTTAGATCAAGCTAGAATTTATTGGGATGCCGACCAAGCTTTTCTAAATGATCCATATCATGATGCAGGACTTTTTTTAAGACGATTTAAAGAAAGTTGGAAACATTATAAATCAAATGTTTTTGAATGGATTGTTGATGATTTTTCACAGTCAAAAAACATTCAAATAATAGGAACTCCAAAAACAATTGGTCAAGCAAAATTAGCTGGAAGTATTATTGAGAATTTAATAGATCAACACCCTGATGCTTCGTTGGATAAAGTTGCAGTTGTGCTAGGTGAGGAAAACTTATTGGTTCCTGTTCTATACTCGCTTCCTTCATCTGTTGGGGCATTAAATATTACGATGGGATATTCTGGGAAAAATAATCCGTCGCAGATATTTGTTGCCAAATTATTTAAAATGCACACCAATGCGCTTTCTCGAAAAGGAGGCAGTTATGTTTTTTATTATAAAGACGTGTTTGATATTTTGACGCATCCTTTGGTGGAGCCCTATGCGAATGCACATAGATTGGTACGAATTATAAAAGAGAATAATTATACTTTTATTACGCATCAGAAAATTTTAGAACTTCATCCAGAGTCTTCAAATTTTTTTAATTTGTTGTTTGAAAAATGGGAAAATGGTTCTATTGCAGTTTTAAAGAATATTTCGACTTTATTGATCGCAATTAAAGATCATTTTAGCAATGATAATGAAGAAGAAAAAATTGCGAAAGCTTTTGTTTATGGCGTTTTTAAAGTAATCAATAAGCTAATAAATTATTATTCAAAACATCATCATATCGACAATATCGATACCCTGCATTCGATTTACAAACAGATTATAGATTTAGCGGAAGTATCTTTTGAGGGTGAGCCCTTACGAGGTTTACAGATCATGGGGGTTTTGGAAAGTCGTGTTTTGGACTTCGATACTGTTATTATAACTTCTATGAATGAAGGTAAATTTCCAGCTGGAAAATCGCAAAATTCATTTATTCCTTATGATGTAAAAAGAGAACTTGGACTTCCGACTTTCAAGGAAAAGGATGCTATTTATACTTATCATTTTTATCACTTATTACAGAGGGCTAAAAATATTTATTTGATTTATAATACTGAAAATGACGGATTGGATGCTGGAGAACGAAGCCGTTTTATTACGCAACTAGAAGTCGAGAAGAAACCACAGCATAATATTACTTTTGATATTTATAATCCTGATCTTCCCAATACAGCTTACGAGCCTATTTCTGTTCCTAAGTCTGAATTGGTAATGGAGCGATTGAAGGAGATTGCTGTTAATGGTTTTTCGCCCTCAGCGTTGACTAGTTATATTCGGAATCCGATTGAGTTTTATTTTCAGAAGATTTTGAGAATTCGGGAAGTGGAAGAAGTGGAAGAAAATATTGCTTTGAATACTTTAGGAACAATTATTCACGAAACATTAAAAACGCTTTATGAGCCTTTTATTGGGAAATTTATTTTTGAGAACGATCTTTTAAATTGTTTTAAATTACTGGATGATGAAGTGCTTAAGCAGTTTAAGTTAGTTTACAAAGAAGGTGAAATCAAGAAAGGGAGAAATCTTTTGGCTTTTGAAGTCGCAAAACGAAATGTGGCTAATTTCTTGAGAATGGAATTAGAATCGGTAAAAAACAATGAAGCGATTCAGATAATTGCTTTAGAGCAGACTTTTGAACGCGAGTTTGTTCATCCAAAATTGCCGTTTCCTGTTTTAATTAAAGGAAATGTCGATCGAATTGAACGTCGAGATGGGAAAATCCGAATTATCGATTATAAGACCGGAAAAGTAGAAAAGTCTAATGTTATATTGAAATCTTGGAATGGATTAACACAAGAGCTTAAAAACGACAAAATCATTCAGGTTTTGGCTTATGCATTCATGTTTGAGAAACATGCAGGCGGACTTCCGATAGAAGTTGGAATTATATCATTTAAAAATTTAAAATCGGGTTTTTTGCCTTTTGGCTTTAAAGAAGAAAAGGATCTAGATGTTATAGTGTCACCTCAAATCTTGAATTCTTATTTGGAAGAAATTGCTAATTTGCTAGCGGAGATTTTGGATATTAATATTCCTTTTGAGGAAAAAATCTAGAACATCTTATCAGGAAATTTAGAAACATATTTGAATTTTATAAGACGACTTTGATGGTGAATTTAGCCGTTTCTGCCATTGCATTTCTTTTTGGAGGATTTAATCATTTTTTATTGATGATAGCTACACTAGGTTTTGCTTCAAGCATTGGATTTAAAGAAATATATCGCCAAAACGAATATTTGTTTTATAGGAACAATGGTCTTTCAAAAAGAAGGCTTGTGTTTTGTAGTCTTTTGCTAAATTTTGGTTTTGTATTTCTGTGTGCGGCGATTTGGATTTTAATTCAAAAAATATCTTGAAAAAACATATTCTTGAAGTCAGCGGAATTCAAAAAAGCTTTAATAATAAATTATTGCTTTCGGATATTTATTTGAAGTTGGAAACAGGTCAAGTAATAGGCTTGTTTGGCAGGAATGGTTCTGGAAAATCTACCTTGTTGAAAATTATATTTGGAATAGTGCCAGCTTTGGATAAAAGTATTTTTGTTAACGGAATTTCAAAAAATAACGCCTCTACTTTGTTAAATGAAATTGGTTATCTACATCAAAACCAATTTATTCCAAATCATTTTTCGGTTTTGCAAACCATTTTGTTATCTGTCGATAAACAAAAAGCCCACTTTGTTTGTGAAGATGATTTTTTAAAATCTCTTTTAAATCAAAAAATTAGGGATTTGTCTTTTGGAGAATTGCGATATCTTCAAGTTAAATTAATACTTTCTAATCAGTCAAAATTTGTATTATTAGATGAGCCGTTTAGTGGTTTGTCTCCTAAAATGATAGAAATTGTAGCTTTATTAATTAAAGAAAATTCTCAAGAAAAGGGAATAATTGTTACAGATCACAATTATAGAAGTGTTATAGAAATTGCAACAGATTTAAGAATAATGAATAATGGTAAGTTGCAGATAATCAATGAAAAAGCCGAACTTATGCAGAAAGGTTATCTGATAGATTCGGCAATTTTTTAGATGCTTTTAGCTGAATATTTTTTTGAAAAAACCTTTTTTAGATTTTTCTTCAGAAGTCGAGTTGTTAATGTGTCCGTTTTCAATACGAAATCTTCTAAACTTCTCCAGTTTTACATTTAAGTCAAAGCGTAATTCGTCAACAGTTTTCATTTTATTAAATTTTTTTGCAAAGCTATA
>Ga0308157_10003818_pt1 | contig 21097 bp, 8 predicted proteins | sample PhyBR1_FD_201035 | JGI IMG/M metagenome (GOLD analysis project Ga0308157, IMG submission 201035) | Phyllosphere microbial communities from UC Gill Tract Community Farm, Albany, California, United States - DLSLB.R1 | ecosystem: Host-associated > Plants > Phyllosphere > Unclassified | place: USA...
CGATCACCATCAAAGCGGGCGACACCGTCGGCACCGTGACCGTCCCTGCGCCTACCGATGACGTGTTCATCGACAAGAGCACGCAAACCGTTCAAATCACCGAAACCACGGGCGGCAACTTCGAAAAGTTGGAAGTCGCGGGCAATGGCGCAACCACCACGATCAACGACACCATCGACAAGGTGGACGTAGTTCTGACCGCCACCACCACCGTCGGCGAAGGCGGCAATATCGTCTACACCGCCAGCCTGGTGGATAAAAACGGTGCGCCGGTGACCAACATCACCAACCCGCTCACCGTGACATTGGATAACGGCAAAACCATCACTATCGGTGTTAACGAATCGAGCGCTAGCGTTTCGGTTATTGCTCCTGATGATGTGTACAAAGGCGATCAAACCGTCACCACCGCCATCAAAGGCGTCACTGGCGGCGAGCACTTCGAGAACTTGGTGCCTGGCACTACGGCAGTGAACACCACTGTCACCGATACCCCCGGTACCGACAACACAACGACTGTCACGCTGACTGCCCCAAGTGTCGTTAATGAAGGTGGCCAGATCACCTACACCGCGACCTTGAGCAACAAGGCCGGTACTGACGTCACGTTGAAGCTGGATAACGGTTCAAGCATTACCATCAAAGCGGGCGACACCGTCGGCACTGTGACCGTCCCTGCACCTACCGATGACGTGTTCATCGATAAGAGCTCCCAGACCGTCAAGATCACTGACGCTTCTGGCGGCAACTTCGAAAAACTGGAAGTTGCAGGCAACGGTGCGACCACCACCATCAACGACACCATCGATAAGGTAGATGTTGTACTGACCGCCACGACTACCGTGGGCGAAGGCGGCAACATCGTCTACACCGCCAGCCTGGTGGATAAAAACGGTGCGCCGGTGACCAACATCACCAACCCGCTGACCGTGACTCTGGATAACGGCCAAACCATCACCATTGGCGTGAATGAATCCAGCGCTAGCGTGTCGGTTCTTGCACCGGATGATGTGTACAAAGGCGACCAGACCGTCACTACCGCCATCCAAGGTGTGACTGGCGGCGAGCACTTCGAGAATTTGATTCCAGGGACCGATAAAGTCACTACAACTGTGACTGACACACCGGGTACCGATAACACTACGACTGTCACATTGACCGCGCCAAACGCAGTGAGCGAAGGTGGCCAGATCACCTACACCGCAACTTTGAGCAACAAGGCCGGCACCGACGTCACCTTGAAGTTGGATAACGGCTCGTCGATCACCATCAAAGCGGGCGACACGGTCGGCACCGTGACCGTGCCTGCACCGAGCGATGACGTGTTCATCGACAAGAGCACGCAGACGGTCAAGATCACCGACGCTTCCGGCGGCAACTTCGAAAAACTGGAAGTTGCAGGCAATGGCGCAACCACCACCATCAACGACACCATCGATAAAGTCGACGTGGTTCTGACCGCCACGACTACCGTGGGCGAAGGCGGCAATATCGTCTACACCGCCAGCCTGGTGGATAAAAACGGCGCCCCGGTGACCAACATCACCAACCCGCTCACCGTGACATTGGATAACGGCAAAACCATCACTATCGGTGTTAACGAATCGAGCGCTAGCGTTTCGGTTATTGCTCCTGATGATGTGTACAAAGGCGATCAGACCGTCACCACCGCTATCAAGGGTGTGACCGGCGGCGAGCACTTTGAAAATCTGGTTCCAGGTACTACGTCAGTAAACACCACCGTTACGGACACACCGGGTACCGACAACACCACTACCGTGACGCTGACAGCTCCGTCCGAAGCGAACGAAGGTGGTCAAATTACGTACACCGCTACGCTTTCCAACAAAGCGGGCACTGACGTTACCTTGAAGTTGGATAACGGCTCGTCGATCACCATCAAAGCGGGCGACACGGTCGGCACCGTGACTGTGCCTGCTCCTACCGATGACGTGTTTATCGATAAGAGCACTCAAACCGTCAAGATTACTGACGCTTCCGGCGGCAACTTCGAAAAACTCGAAGTGGCAGGCAACGGTGCAACGACCGCGATCAACGACACCATCGACAAAGTCGATGTGGTTCTGACGGCCACCACCACCGTTGGCGAAGGCGGCAATATCGTCTACACCGCCAGCCTGGTGGATAAAAACGGCGCCCCGGTGACCAACATCACCAACCCGCTCACCGTGACCTTGGATAACGGTAAAACCATCACCATCGGTGTGAATCAGTCGAGCGGTAGCGTTTCGGTTATTGCTCCTGATGACGTGTACAAGGGCGATCAAACCGTCACCACCGCCATCAAAGGCGTCACTGGCGGCGAGCACTTCGAGAACTTGGTGCCTGGCACTACGGCAGTGAACACCACCGTCACGGACACACCGAGTACCGACAACACGACTACTGTCACACTGACTGCGCCGAATGCAGTGAACGAAGGTGGCCAGATCACCTACACCGCCACCTTGAGCAACAAGGCCGGTACTGACGTCACGCTAAAACTCGACAACGGCTCAAGCATTACCATCAAGGCCGGCGAAACCGTCGGCACCGTGACCGTGCCTGCTCCTACCGATGACGTGTTCATTGATAAGAGCACCCAGACCGTCAAGATCACTGACGCTTCTGGCGGCAACTTCGAAAAACTCGAAGTCGCAGGCAACGGCGCAACCACCACCATCAACGACACCATCGATAAAGTCGACGTGGTTCTGACCGCCACGACTACCGTGGGCGAAGGCGGCAATATCGTCTACACCGCCAGCCTGGTGGATAAAAACGGCGCCCCGGTGACCAACATCACCAACCCGCTCACCGTGACCTTGGATAACGGTAAAACCATCACCATCGGTGTGAATCAGTCGAGCGGTAGCGTTTCGGTTATTGCTCCTGATGACGTGTACAAAGGCGATCAAACCGTCACCACCGCCATCAAAGGCGTCACTGGCGGCGAGCACTTCGAGAACCTGGTCCCGGGCACTACGGCGGTGAACACTACCGTTACGGATACACCGGGTACCGACAACACTACGACTGTAACGTTGACTGCGCCGAGTGCTGTCAACGAAGGTGGCCAAATCACCTATACCGCTACCTTGAGCAACAAGGCCGGTACTGACGTCACGCTAAAACTCGACAACGGCTCAAGCATTACCATCAAGGCCGGCGAAACCGTCGGCACCGTGACCGTGCCTGCTCCTACCGATGACGTGTTCATTGATAAGAGCACCCAGACCGTCAAGATCACTGACGCTTCTGGCGGCAACTTCGAAAAACTCGAAGTCGCAGGCAACGGCGCAACCACCACCATCAACGACACCATCGATAAAGTCGACGTGGTTCTGACCGCCACGACTACCGTGGGCGAAGGCGGCAATATCGTCTACACCGCCAGCCTGGTGGATAAAAACGGCGCCCCGGTGACCAACATCACCAACCCGCTCACCGTGACCTTGGATAACGGTAAAACCATCACCATCGGTGTGAATCAGTCGAGCGGTAGCGTTTCGGTTATTGCTCCTGATGACGTGTACAAGGGCGATCAAACCGTCACCACCGCCATCAAAGGCGTCACTGGCGGCGAGCACTTCGAGAACTTGGTGCCTGGCACTACGGCAGTGAACACCACCGTCACGGACACACCGAGTACCGACAACACGACTACTGTCACGCTGACTGCCCCAAGTGTCGTTAATGAAGGTGGCCAGATCACCTACACCGCGACCTTGAGCAACAAGGCCGGTACTGACGTCACGTTGAAGCTGGATAACGGTTCAAGCATTACCATCAAAGCGGGCGACACCGTCGGCACTGTGACCGTCCCTGCACCTACCGATGACGTGTTCATCGATAAGAGCTCCCAGACCGTCAAGATCACTGACGCTTCTGGCGGCAACTTCGAAAAACTGGAAGTTGCAGGCAACGGTGCGACCACCACCATCAACGACACCATCGATAAGGTAGATGTTGTACTGACCGCCACGACTACCGTGGGCGAAGGCGGCAATATCGTTTACACCGCCAGCCTTGTGGATAAGAACGGCGCGCCGGTGACCAACATCACCAACCCATTGATCGTCACCCTCGATAACGGCAAGACCATCACCATCGGTGTAAACCAATCGAGCGGTAGCGTTTCGGTTATTGCTCCTGATGATGTGTACAAGGGCGATCAGACCGTCACCACCGCTATCAAAGGCGTGACAGGTGGCGAGCACTTCGAAAACCTGGTCCCTGGCACGACGGCGGTGAACACCACCGTTACGGACACACCGGGTACTGATAACACCACCACCGTTACGCTGACAGCGCCAAGTGCCGTTAACGAAGGTGGCCAGATCACCTACACCGCTACCTTGAGCAACAAGGCCGGTACTGACGTCACGCTGAAACTCGACAACGGCTCAAGCATTACCATCAAGGCTGGCGACACCGTCGGCACCGTGACCGTCCCTGCGCCTACCGATGACGTGTTCATCGATAAGAGCACCCAGACTGTCAAGATCACTGACGCTTCTGGCGGCAACTTCGAAAAACTGGAAGTTGCGGGCAACGGCGCAACCACCACGATCAACGACACCATCGACAAGGTCGATGTGGTCCTGACCGCCACCACCACCGTCGGTGAAGGCGGCAACATCGTCTATACCGCCAGCCTTGTGGATAAAAACGGCGCACCAGTAACCAACATCACCAATCCGCTCACCGTTACCCTCGATAACGGCAAGACCATCACCATCGGCGTGAATCAGTCGAGCGGCTCCATTACCACCGTAGCGCCTAACGACGTCTACAAAGGCGACCAGACCGTCACAACCGCCATCAAAGGCGTGACCGGCGGCGAGCATTTCGAAAACCTGGTCCCTGGCACTACCGCAGTAAATACCACCGTCACCGACACCCCGGGCACCACCGACCTGACCACCGTCACCCTGACCGCCCCGACGGCTGTCAACGAAGGCGGCCAGATCACTTACACCGCTACCTTGAACAACAAGGCCGGCAGCGACATGGTGGTCCAGCTCGATAACGGTTCGAGCATCACCATCAAGCAAGGCGCGACCGTGGGCACGGTGACCGTCCCTGCGCCGACTGATGATGTGTTCATCGACAAGAGCACCCAGACCGTCAACATCACCGGCACTACCGGCGGCAATTTCGAGGGTGTGAGCATCACACCGGGCGGCGCCACGACTACCATCAACGACACCATCGACGACGTGACTGTGGTGCTCAAAGCCACTGGTTCTGTCAGCGAAGGCGGGCAGATCGTGTACACCGCGTCCCTGGTCGACAAGAACGGCGTGGCGGTGAACAACGTTGGCTCAGACCTGGTCGTCAAGCTGGATAACGGCTCGACCATTACCATCGGCAATGGCAAGTCCACCAGCTTCACCACCGCCACCGCACCTAACGATGCGTATGTCGGCGCCAATGACGTCACCACCAAAATCACGGATGTGGTCAGCGGTGGCGACAAGTACGAACACTTGATCGTCGACGGCAGCACTGTGGTCACCAAAGTGACGGATGTTGTCAGCACTACCACCATCAGCATTACCGGCGATGCGTCGGTGACTGAAGGCGGTACGGCACACTACACGCTGACCCTGAGCAACCCGCCGCAAACCGACGTGACCGTGACGCTCAAGTACAGCGGCACCGCCACCGACGGTTCGGACTTCAATGGCGTGTACACCGTGAAGATCCCGGCAGGCTCCAGCAGCGTACCGTTTGATATCCGCACGCTCGACGACAAAATCACCGAGCCGACGGAAAATATCGTCATCACCATCGACAAGACCACTGGCGGCAACTTCGAAAACCTGGTGGTCGGCAATGGCAGTGTTACCACCAACATCATCGACAATGATGCGCCGCCGGTCATCGACCTGGATGCCAACAACTCCAGCGGCGCCAGCGGTGCGGACTTCAAGACCACCTTCACCGAAGGCGGCACCGGTGTGTCAATTGCTGACACTGACATCAAGATCACCGACCCGGACAGCACCCAACTGACCGGCGCCACCGTGGTATTGACCAACAGCCAGCCAGGCGACTCGCTGAACTTCAGCGGCGTGACAGGCATCAACGTGACCCCGACCACCGACCCTGTGACCGGTAAAATCACCTTGACCCTGACCGGCACGGCGTCGCTGGCCGACTACATGCAGCAGATCAAGAACATCACGTTCACCAACAACAGCCACGACCCAAGCACCACGCCACGCACCATTACCGTGAGCGTGACCGATGGCGGCAACTACTCCAACGTTGCCACCACCACCGTCAACGTGGTGGCGGTCAATGATGCGCCGGTGGCGACTGGCGGTGCCGTAACCGGGACTGAAGACACCGCGCTGGCCCTGACCTGGGCCAACTTCGGCGTGACCGATGTGGACTCGCCACAAGCCAGCCTGGGGGTGAAAATCACCGAGCTGCCAGTCGCCGGCAAATTGCAATTCCTGGCAGCGGATGGCAGTACCTGGACCAACGTGACCAACGGCCAGACCTTCACCAAGGCCCAGATCGACGGCGGCCAGTTGCGCTTTATGCCTAACGCCAACGAATCCGGCGCCGATGGTTACGGCGGCACCGGTGTGGGCAACAAGCAAGCGGACTACGCACAGTTCAAGTTCCAGCCAACCGATGGCAAGGACCTGGGCACCAGCGCCACGGTGAAAGTCGATATCACGCCGGTAGCCGACGCGCCGACCCTGAGCGTGGCAGACAACAACGTTGCCTCCACCGGCCTGGTCAAACAGGGCTGGAACAGCATTGCCGGCCTCGGCAACAACGGCAACGGCGCTGCACCGGACGTGCTGAAAAAAGCCATCGATAACGCGGGCACGCCGAACAACACCTCGGTGGTGACCAACGTCGAGTCTGTCGACAACGTCACCGCCGGCTCTGGCTCAAAAATCTCCGGCCTGATCTACATGGAAGCGGGCAAGAGCTACACCTTCAGCGGCATCGCCGATGACAGCGTGGTGGTCAACGTCGGCGGTAAAGACGTGGCCAGCGGCTTGTGGGGCACCAACAGCGGCAAGTTCAGCGGCTCGTTCACGCCAACCACCACCGGTTACTACAGCCTTGAGATCTACCAGGCCAACCAAGCGGGGCCTGGCAGCTTTGACGTCAACCTGTCGGTCAACGGCGGGGCGGTGCAGAACCTGAGCACCAGCACCGTGCCGTTGTACACCGGCCTTACCGACCTGACCAACGCCGGCGTCACCGTGTCCGACCTGCATGGCAGCAACGGTGACGGTTACTACGTGGGCTACAAGCTCAACGAAGGCCAGGAAAACGGCACGGTCAAACTGTCCAAAGTCACCACCGCACTGACCGATACCGACGGCTCGGAAACCTTGAGCGTGAAGGTCAGTGGCATTCCGGCAGGTTCGGTACTCACCGACGCGTCGGGCCACACCTTTACCGCAAGTAAGACCGTGGGTGAAGTCAACGTCACCGGCTGGGACCTGAACACGCTGAGCATCAAGCCGCCGACCTACTACAGCGGCCAGTTCAACCTGACGGTCACCTCGACCTCCACCGAAAGCATTGGTGGTTCGGCAACTACCACCGCGCAATTGCCAGTCACGGTGCACCCGGCAACCTATAACCCGGTAACCGGCACTTCGGGCAGCGACACCATCAATGGCAGCGATGGCAACGACATCGTCGTGGCCGACGTCGCCGGCCTGAACGTGGTGCAGGGCAAGAACTACAACATCGCGTTCATGATCGATACGTCGGGCAGTATGGGCGCGAACTCGATAGCGGCGGCGAAAGCCTCGCTGACCACCACGTTCAACTCGCTGAAAAACAGTATCGGCTCCAGCACCTCTGGCACGGTGAACATCTTCCTGGCTGACTTCAGTGACCAGGTCAATCGCACGGTCACAGTCAACCTGAAAGACCCAGGTGCGTTGGATTCGCTGCAGAAAGTCCTGGATTCCATGGTATCTAGCGGCGGGACTAACTACGAAGACGTGTTCAAGGCCGCGTCCAACTTCTTCAAAAGTGCCCAGGCGACTGGCAACACAGACGCGATCAACACAACGTACTTCATCACCGATGGTCAGCCGACGTTTTACCAGGCGGCCGAGCAGACCAACCCGTACTTGTACGGCAACGTCAGGCTTGATGATGTCGTCACCATGAACAACTACACCATAGGTACCGCCACCCGGATCAACATCGACTCGAGTCACTTAATTGATATCGACTCTAGCGGTAAGGTGACCCTGTGGACCAACAACTGGTGGGGCTGGACGCAGTCCAACCCGGGAACAATCCATGCCCAAGGGGATGGCACCTATGAAATATCGGTACAAGGCGGCCTCGGGTACGATACCGACTACTCCACCACCCTCAACTCCAACAGCGCGTTCGCACTGCTCAAAGGCCTGTCCACAGGTGGCGTAGAAGCCATCGGCCTCAACAGCGGGGTCAGCTTGAACCAGCTGGCTCCGTACGACAGCGATGGCAAGCCGCAAGCCAACATCGATCCGAAGGACCTGGCCAACGCGATCCTCGGCCACACCGAGGCGACGTTGCCTGGCGCAGACACCGTCATCGGGGGCGATGGCAACGACATCCTGTTCGGCGACCTGGTGAGCTTCAGCGGGATCAACGGTGAGGGCTACAACGCACTGCAGGCATTTGTGGCGCAGAAGACCGGCGTGACCGTCTCTTCGGTGACCGCCTCTAACGTTCACCAGTACGTTACCGAGCATTACGTGGACTTCGACGTCTCCGGCGCCAAGGATGCCAACGACACGCTGCTGGGCGGCGCGGGCGATGACATCCTGTTCGGCCAGGGCGGCAATGACCTGCTGGACGGCGGCAAAGGCAATGACATCCTGTTGGGCGGCACCGGCAACGACACGCTGATCGGCGGCCAGGGCAACGACATCCTGATTGGTGGTTCGGGTGCCGACACCTTTGTGTGGAAGGCCGGTGACATCGGCAACGATGTGATCAAGGACTTCAAGGCCTCGGAAGGCGACCGCATTGATCTGCGTGACTTGTTGAAAGGTGAGACCGACAGCACCATCGACAATTACCTGAAGATCACTACGGTAGATGGCGTGTCGACCCTGCAAGTCAGCAGTGAAGGCAAGCTCAACGCTGCCGGTGGCCTGGCCAATGCCGATGTGACCATCAAGCTGGAAGGCAATGATTGGTCCCATGTCAGCATCAACTCGCTGATCACTGGCGCCGACCCTACCATCAAGATCGACCATAGCTAAGCTGCAATGGATCGGCCGCCTTCCCGGGCGGCCGATTTTTTTGCCTTATGGGCCGCTGGCCCTGGCGGGCGGTGCGTCGCATACTCACGCCCATACACGCAGCGTTGACCTATGCTGTTGAACGCATGTGGCTCATATTCGAGGGGTTCTTATGTTTTACGTGCAACGTGATGCACTGGGCGCGCTGATTCGCGTAGAGGCGGCCGCCTTTACCGAATCCACCGAAACCCTGCCGGCCGATCACCATGAGATCCAGGCCTGGTACGCCAACGAAGTGGTGGAAACCAGCCTGGCCCAACTCAAGCAGAGCGACCTGGAGATGATCCAGGTGCTGACCCGCAAAGGCGTCATCAGCGTGACCGACCTGCCGCCGGCAGCCCAGGCCAAGTTGATGGACCGTAACCACGCGCGGGAAGCGTTGGGTGGGTTGAGCCAGTTGATTGATGATGACGAGAAAGGGCTGATTTGAGCCCACCGCTCCTACGCATTGCAGGAGCGAGCTTGCTCGCGAAAAAACCGAAAGCGCCACGGTGTGTCAGGTTTTGCGCGTTATCGTTGGCGATCTTCGCGAGCAAGCTCGCTCCTACAGGTAAATTACTTCCAGGGCGCGGGCTCGCCAAACAGTTGGCCCTGCACTCCGAAAATCCCCATCTCACGAATGACCTTCAGCTCGCCCTCGGTCTCCACACGTTCGGCAATCAACGGCAGATCGATGCTGTGGGCTGCGCGCTGGATGGCTTCGATAAACAGACGCTTGTCACTTTCCTGGTCGATGTCGCGAATGTAGCTGCCATCGATTTTCAGGTAGGCCAGGCCCAGGCGTGCCAGGTTGCCGATCATGCTGAACCGCCCACCAAAACGCTGCAGGCTGAGGGAAAAACCCAGCTCGCGCAGGCGGTGGGTCATCTGTTCCAGCACCGGTTGCTCGGGGAGTTGCTCTTCACCAATCTCCAGGGTGAGGCGTGAGCCCAGGTTGCTGTGCTGGCGCAGCAGGTCATAAATCCGATTCAGGGCCTGGGTATCCTGGAACGTTGCGGCCGAGAGGTTCAGCGCCAGGTTATGGTTGTGGCTGGCCATCTGCTTGAGGACTTGTTCCAGCATCAAACGGTCCAGGCGGGCCGACCAGCCGAAGCGCTCGAGCCACGGCAGGAAGCGTCCGGCCGGTATCGTGTGGCCTTCCTCGTCCTGCAGGCGCGACAGTACTTTGTAATGCAAGACCAATTGTGGGTCCTGGCTGGCGACGACCGGCTGGAAGTACAGCTGGAAGTGCTGCTGGGTCAGGGCCCGGTCCAACAACGTGTGCCAGGCATGGTGATCGTCACCGACGCTGGCGGCGGCGCTGCTGTCCAGGCACACCCAACTGCTGTCGCCCTGCGCTTCGGCCTGGGCCAGCGCCTGATCGGCGAGGGTCAGCAGTGCTTGGGGCGCATCGCCATGGCTGAACGGCGCCAGGCCGATATAGGCCACCGGCATCACATCACTGGCGCCGGTCGCCTGCAAGCTGAGCAAGGTGCTTTCCAGGTTCTGCGCCAATTGCAGCGCTTCTTCACGCATCAATCCCGGTGCCAGCACAGCGAACTCGCCGCCGCGGATACGGGTAACGAGGTTATGGGTTTCCGGGTACGGCTGGCACTGACGCAGCAGTTGTTGGCCGACCGCTTGCAGCAATTGGTCGGTGCGCTGGCCGCCCAGGCGTTGGTTGAGGCCGGCAAGGTCCTTGACCCGCAGCAGCAGCAAGTAACCGGAGTTCGTGTCTTCCGGGTTACTGACACGGGCGTTGAGCTGCATTTCGAAATAACGCCGGTTAGCGAGGCCGGTGAGGTTGTCCTGATAGGACTCGGTGCGCAGTTTTTCGCTGCGTTCGGCCTGTTCCTGGAACAACGCCTTGAGCTTTTCCACCATCTGGTTCATGGCTTGCACCACTCGCCGCAGTTCCGGCGTGCGAGGCAGGTCGGGCAGGCTGAGGAATTCTCGGCGGGCAATCGCGTGGGACTGTTTGACCATATAGTCCAACGGCTTCAATTGCCGGCGCAGTAGCAGCCCACCGAGCACCACACTGACCGCACCGCAGAGCAGCAACCAGCCCAGGCTGCCCAAGGCGCTTTGCCAGAGCTTGGCCAGGGCGAACATTGGATGGCTGACCACTTCGACCCGCGCCGCCTGCTCCCAGCCACGGCTAACCAGCGCATCGCCACCTGCCGGCTCCAGGCCGATCAACTTTACGAACCAGTTGGGCACGCCGTTGTTATCAGGAATGCCGCTGCGCTCGACGATGGTTTTATCCGTCGCCAGGTCCACCACACGGATGCTGGCGTAGTAGCCGCTGTCGAAGATCGAGCTGACCAGCAGCTCCACCATGGCCGGGTCGTCGATATTGGGGGTCAACGACAGCGCCAACGCCGTCGCGGCATCCTGGGCATGGGAGCGCAGCTGGTTGACGTATTGGGTGGGAAGCCTTCCGCACGCATTTTTCTCAACACATCCTGCCAGCGCGACAAGCGTTTGGTATCACCGACTTTCTTGTTGCCCTTGGCGCCGGGCAAGTACAAGCCCTCGGCGTTGAATGAATACACCGGGACCAAATCGGTGCGGCGGGTAGCCGGCAGGATTTCGTCCATCAGGCTGTCGAGCACCAGCGGGATAGCGTCAGGCGTCGAATAATAGGTCAGAACCATGTGCGCGCGATTCTGACGCAATGCCTTGACGTAGGTAATGCGCAATTTGTCGCTGGACACACCCAGATGACGCAAACTGAAATACTTTGCGATCGCGTAGTCTTCACAGTCACCGGCCCCCTTCCAAAGGGCCTCGACGGGCGTCTCCCAATAATCGACAGCGTGCCAGAGGTCGATGTCTTCCACGTAGGTCATTTGCTTGTTGAAGAACAAATTCACGACCTTGAGCTGCTCCGGCTCGCTGACCTGTTTTTGGCTCGCCAATAGCCGCTGCCAGGCGTCAATACGCTGCTGCCCTTCGCCGAGCGGCCCGTACACGGCGGTAGCCTTGCGGCTGATCTGAGAGAAATCCCAATCGGCACGCAGCCCGCCAAGCATCAAGCCGGCCAACAGAATTGCTGATAACAGCCAGCAAAGAACTCGATAGGGAATAAAACTTACCGCCAAGGCGTTCTGTCCATGAAAGAGACGCAATTTCGAGGAATGGTGAAGCCTGGCCCTACAAAAAACAATGGCACAGTGCAATCATTCAGAGGAGGACCGAGTTTATAACCGCCCCTTGTGGGAGACACAAAGTATGCTGTGTAAGCCCTTACAAACGGAAACTTTGGCTGTTTGACAAGCGCTTGAGCCGTCTTTAGTGTGCATTGGATCCAATTGACCACACTATTATTCAAGAAAGGAGGATAGCGTAACCGTGACGCAGAAGCCGAACCCTTTAAGCAGCATCAAAATAAGCGGGCCTATTCCCGCCCATCTTGCTCGCGCCGTCATTGAAGAAACGTTGCGCAACGCCATCCTCGATGGGCGATTACCTTGTGGCACCGCGATGCGCCAGCAAGAACTGGCGAGTCTGTTCGGCGTCAGCCGTATGCCCGTGCGCGAAGCCTTGCGCCAACTGGAGGCGCAATCCCTGCTGCATGTGGTGACCCACAAGGGGGCCGTGGTGGCGCCGTTGATCGAGGACAATTCGGCTGAGACCTATGCACTGCGCATGTTGCTCGAATCTGAAGCCCTGCGCTTGTCGATCCCGTTGCTCAGTGACGCCGATCTTGCCGAGGCCGAGGCCTGTATCAATGCGCTGGAATGTGAGAAAGACTACAGAGAGATTGGCCGCCTCAATCGCCTGTTTCACATGGTCTTGTACGGCAAGGCCCCCAATCAGCGACTGCTCGATCTGGTGGAGCACGGGCTGAATGAAGAGGAACGCTTTCTGCGCTTCAATCTTGAAGCGATGGGATTGGGCGAAACGTCCCAGGAGGATCACCGTGAACTGTTGAGCCTGGTGGCGCAGAAGAAGATCGACGAGAGCATTCTGACGCTGCGTAATCACTTGATGCGCGGTATGGAAGTGATCGCTAACTACCTCAAGGGTCTCGAAAGCGCCGACAAAAAAGTCGCGCAATAGGGCCTTCGTTATTCGCTGACCATTACACTATGCGGGGTAACTTTCCATCAGGAAAGTTACCATAATGACAGCCAGTAAAACTTACAAAACTACTAACACCGAGGAACTCTCCCACACTTCAACAACCCGTTGCTCCTGCAACGGCTTGCGGACAAAACATCTAATACTTTTATAATCCTACCCTAACGTTTAATCAGCTTATTATCTTCGCCCGACCAACCGCACCCCTTCAATCCGCTGGGCACAACTCCATCCAGGTTGCGCTATCTGCGCGGCCTTGACTAAACGCTACATCTCCAACACAACTAAAAAAATCCCAACACTGCTTTTAGAGCACTTGCAACAACTTATAGGCGTCAACCATGCATCAACATTTTATCGAACAAAGAAAACAAAAACTTTTCGACCATCCGTTATTTATAGAAATAACCTCACTCGCCAAGTTACGACACTTTATGGAACACCATGTGTTCGCCGTTTGGGACTTCATGACTCTGACCAAGCGCCTGCAACAAGACCTGACGTGCACTCAGATCCCCTGGCTCCCTCCCGCAGACCCCCACGCTGCCCGCCTGATCAATGAAATTGTGCTGGGCGAGGAATCGGATGAGCATCCAACACGCGGCCATTGCAGTCACTTCGAGCTTTACCTGGACGCCATGACAGAGGTAGGCGCCAACACCGCCGTCATCACACGCCTCATTGATCTGCAGCATCAGGGCGTGGAGGTCAGCGCGGCTTTGCAGATGATCGATGCGCCCCGTGGCGTGGTGCAATTTGTCGACAGCACATTGCAAATCGCGCTCAGTGCGCCCACCCACTGTGTGGCGGCGGCCTTCCTGCATGGACGCGAGAGTGTCATTCCCTCGATGTTTGAAGGCTTGATGCACAGCAACGCGTTCATTGAGCGTGAAACGCCTACCTTCTTCCACTACCTCAACCGCCATATCGAAGTGGACAGCCACGACCATGGGCCAGCGGCAGAACAGTTGCTCCAGCGCTTGATCGGCACAGATCCGCTTCGCCAGAAACAAGCCGATAGCACCGCCCTTGGCGCCGTGGAGCGCCGTATTATGTTCTGGGACAGTGTACTGGCCTCGCTGCAAGAGGTTCGCCCATGAACGCCGTCAATTACCAATCCTTTGCCGATGATTGGGAGCGTCGCGCTACCATCCGCACACGCCCGCGACGCGTACTGGAAAACGACGGCAAACTCATCTTTCCCCTGTGCCGGCAACCCCTGGTACTGAGTGCAACTTTCATTGAGCACTGCCCGCAGTGGCGCGACTTCGTGCTGACGCAGAGCTTCTATAAATTCGTCAATGATGTGGTGATCTTCGAAACCGAAATCGTCGACAAGACCGCCCGCAGCATCGCGAAAAACCGCTTCTCCCTGCCCTTCCCGCTCGCTTGCCGCTACGACGCGATGACGGTCGTTGTGGACGAGGATTACCACGCGTTGGTCGCGCTGGATTTTCTTCAGCAAGCCGTGGAAATGACCGGTATCGAACCGCTCAATCTACCCGGGCAAATTGAATTGAGCCGCGCGCTACCGGCAGCGCAGGCAAAGGTGCCGGAGCACTTGCACGATGCCGTTGAATTAATCGCCGTGGCCATTGCTGAAAACACCGTTACCCATGATGTGGCGGCGTTCTCAAAAGACGCCAGCGTCAAATCGTCTGTGCGCGGCCTGATGGCCGATCACCTGTTCGATGAGGGCCGTCATGCGCGGTTCTGGGCTCAGTTGGTGCGTATTTACTGGCAGTCGGCAACTCCGCAAGATCGCGACAGCATCGCTCAAGCGCTGCCTGTTTTCCTGGCGCGCTACCTGACCAACGATCTACAACAAAACTTCGACCTGCAACTGATCGAACACCTGGACATCAGTGCCGATACTCGTCTTGCCCTACGCCAAGAAATCCATGCACTGGATTTTCCCATCACCCACCAACATCCACTGGTGGCCAATATCATGGGGTTGCTGCGCCACAGCGGTGTACTGCAAACGCCCAGCGTCGCCCAGGCACTGAGCGCCTACCTGCCGGTACCAGGGAGGTTGGCATGCGGCGTTTAAAGATCGCGTGGAGTGCCTCCAGCAAAGCCATGGACGCGCTCAAGCAAGTGCTGGAGCAATACGGGCATATCGCAGGAGCAGGGTCTGTCGACCTGATAATTGAAGATGGGGGACAGCCGCTGCCGCCATTGCCAACCGATGCGCCATGGATAAGCCTGCGCGTAGGTATCGGCCCGTTATCCGAGCACGGGCTGCCCTCGCTGCAGTTGCGCTGCTATGACCGCGAGCGCCGCCTGCTGGCTGTGCAGGGCGTCGCCGAGGAACCCAGCGGCAACGGCCAGCGATTACACCAGCAGGCAACGAACGCATTGGTGGAGTGGGCGGCTTGGTTGGTCTGCGGCTTTTCAAGGGATCCAGGTTATTTCTCTATCGCTGCCACCGCTAACGACTGGCCCGAACAGGGCCTGCAAGGGCTGGAAGCAGTGGCATTTATGCATCGGTTCAACCGCACGACAGACCCGGCGTTACTACGGGCAGCCCAAGTGCCCATGATTGAAGCGCTGCAGGCCAGTCTTGAGACCTTCGCGAATCGAACAGCGTTGAATATCGCGGGGGACATGCTGACTTATCAGCAACTTCATCGCCATGCCATAGCGATTCAGCAACGTCTGCTTCCTTTGCTGGGAGGCGTGCAAGCACCACGGGTGATCGGCGTGTGCCTGGAAAAATCCACCGAGCTGTATGCAAGTATTCTTGCGGTGTTGGGTTGCGGCTGTGTGTATTTGCCGTTGGCTCCGGATCATCCGGTGCAGCGTCAGCACAGCATGTTGGAAAGCCTCCAGGCCTGTGTGCTGCTGGATAACGGCCAGCATCCTTTGCGAGATGACTTCGCGTCCATTGATGTCAGCCAAATCGCTGTGCACGACGTCGACGCGACACAACCGCTGATGCGCCATTGCCCCCTTGCAGACGAGCCTTGCATGGCCTTGTTCACGTCAGGGACCACCGGTCAGCCCAAGGGTGTACTCCTGAGCCAGTACAATCTGGCGCATTTCAGCGCGTGGCTCACAACCTGCGTGGGGTTGGATCAACACAGTCGCGTCCTGCAGTTTTCGCCGCTGGGCTTCGACTCGTCATTGATCGATATTTTCCCGGCCTTGATCGCCGGTGCTGAATTGATTGTCCCCAGCGCAGATCAACGTCACGACCCTCACCAACTGGTAGAGCTGATTCGCCAGCAACGCATCAGCCATGGATTTCTGCCACCGGCGCTGCTCAGCATTCTGCCGCTGGATAAGCCACTGGGCCTTACTCACTTGCTGACCGGCGGCGATTTCTGCGAGCCCTATGTGATCGAACAACTGGCGGGGCAATGTCAGTTGCATAACCTTTATGGGCCCACCGAGACCACGGTGTTGGCAACACACCGGGTATTCCAACAAGGTGATAGCCATCGCAACATCGGCTACCCCATCGCCAACAGTCAGGTATTAATCCTCGACGAAAACCTGCAACCGGTGGATGAACAGGTCACGGGCGATTTGTACATTGCCGGTCCAGGCGTCAGCCTCGGTTATTGGAATGCACCGCCGCAACCCGACAGTCCATTCGTTGCGCTGAGACTGCCGAATGGACAGGTTCTCAAGGCTTACCGCAGCGGCGATTTGGCGAAATGGACGCAAGATGGCATCGAGCTCGAAGGGCGTCGAGACGATCAAGTCAAGATCCGAGGCTTTAGAGTCGAGCCTCAGGAGATCGAGCAGTGCCTGCGCAACAGTCGATTGTTTCGCCAAGTGGCAGTGGTGGTCGATCCGACGCACAGAGTCATAGGTTTTGCCGCCCAGCCCGAACCCGGCGCTACGCTGCAGAGCCTGAAGGAACATGCCCGGCAGTGGTTGCCTGTACATATGCAGCCGGTCGCCTGGAGCGAGTTGGCCTGTCTGCCCGGTACGAATAACGGCAAGGTCGACCGGAAGGCATTATTGGCCCTGCCAATATCCACGCTCGCCGGGGCGACTCGCAGCCCTGTACAAACACCTCTGCAGGCACAGTTGGTGGACTTATGGGCAGAATTGTTGGACTTGTCCGCAGGCGAAGTTTCGATCGATGACAGCTTCTTCAACCTCGGCGGCCACTCCATCCTGTTGTCGAGCCTATTATTGCGCCTGCGTGAGCAGTTTGGCCGTAGTTTCTGCCTGAGCCCCTTTTTCGAGACACCGACCATCCGCACGTTGGCCGCACTGATGGACGGCGGGGCGCTGCCTGATACCCCTACCCACCGGATGGAAAAAGATGCAGCAAGAATGCTGGGGATCGAGGTGCTGCCTGATACCCGCATGGGTGACCCACGCAAAGCGATCGTCACCGGGGCGAACAGTTTTGTCGGGGTACATATCGTCCAAGCGCTACTGGCCGGCGGGGCGCTGGAAGTAGCGTGTCTGGTGCGGGAACTGCCCGGGCATTCAGCGGCGGCGCGATTCACCCAGGCACTGCGGGAATACCGCCTGGAACATTTGGACCTGAGCCGAGTGCGGGTGTATGCCGCTGACATGCGCGAACCCCGCCTGGGCTTGGCCGGCAATGTGTATGACTATCTTGCCCGTCATTATGGTGTGCTGGTGCATAACGCCGCACAGGTCAATCATGTACTGGATTATGCGTCACTCGCCAGGGACAACGTCGAGCCGGTGTTTGAGTGCCTGCGCCTCTGCGAGACCCACTGTAAGAAGGTCCTTAACTTCATCTCGACGCTGTCGGCCTGCAGCAGCGTGGACGCCGATGGGCACGTCCTTGAATCGCCCGCCGGGCGCGCGCAGCCGCTGTATGTGAAAAATGGCTACAACCTCTCGAAATGGGTAGCTGAGCGATTGTTGGGAAGGGCCGTCGAACAAGGGGCCTGGGTCAATATTCATCGGCCGGGAAATATCAGTTTCAACAGTCAGAGCGGCGTCTGCCAACCGCAGAAGAACCGCCTGATGCTGATGCTCAAGGGGTCTCTGCAATTGGGGCTGGTCCCCCGGTTGGAGGTGAACTTCGATCTGATGCCGGTGGATTTCCTGGCCGGCTTCATAGCCTTCCACAGCGCCCAATTTGCCTTTGGGCGAAACGTGTTCAACCTGCACAACCCACAGCCCTTGAGCTGGGATAAGTACCTCGACGCATTCAGCCAGGCCGGGCACGCCTTCGACCGGGTAAGCGTTGAAGACTGGCAGCAGGCGCTGCGAACGGTTGGCCGTGATAACGCGTTGTTCGGTGTGCTGGGTTTCTACCTGGACGAACTGGACGAAGACATCGGCGATACGTCGATGATCCGTTACGACAATGCCCGATGGGGTCTGGAAAGAATGGGTATGGACTATCCGTCAAAGAGCCCGGCGCTGTTACGCAAAGGCTGTGATTACCTCAGGGCCATCAGCTTCCTCTGAACAGCTTCAGAAATTGCCGACGACACTACTGCGCCAATCAGCATTCGGAGCGAGAGGCCTCGCTCCAATGCAAACAGGATCAGATCTTGAAGCTATCAACCAATTGCTTCAATCGACTGGCCTGCTGGGACAGTGCATCGCAGTCTTTGAGCGTCTCGTTGAGGTTGGCCACACCCTGCTGGTTCAACAGGTTGATCTGGTTGATGTCGACGTTGAGGGTTTCAACGACAGCGGTCTGCTCTTCGGTGGCAGCTGCAACCGACTGGTTCATTCCATCAATCTCAACGATACGCTGCGTCACGCTGATCAGGCGCTCACCCGCCTGGTTGGCCACTTCAACGCTTTCTTCGCTGGAAGTCTGGCTGGCATTCATGGTGGTCACCGCTTCGCGCGAGCCCACCTGCAACGAAGTGATCATCTTGTGGATCTCCTCTGCCGACTCTTGAGTACGGTGTGCCAGGTTGCGCACTTCATCTGCCACTACGGCGAACCCACGCCCGGCTTCGCCAGCACGGGCGGCTTCAATTGCCGCATTGAGGGCGAGCAAGTTGGTCTGCTGGGAAATGCCTTTGATCACATCCAGAATATGCCCGATGTTGTCGGTACTGGCGTTAAGGGTTTCGATCTGAGTGCAGGACAGACTGATCTTCTGCGACAGCTCCGACATAGCCAGGATGGTTTGCTCAACCACCTTGCGGCCATCGTCAGCCTGTTCGCTGGCACCGCTGGCGTGCTGCGAAGCATCTGCGGCATTGCGGGCGATTTCCTGGGTGGCGGCGCCCAGTTCGTTGATGGCCGCCGCTACGCTATTGGTACGCGCACTCTGTTCGTCGGAACCGATGATCGAAGCATTGGACGATGCCATTACGCGCTGGGACAAATCATGCACCTGACGCGTTGCCGAAGACACCTCGGAAATCGAGGCGTGGATACGCTCGACGAATTGATTGAATGCACTGCCGACTTCGCCGAATTCGTCTTTGCTGGTCACTGCGAGTCGTCGGGTCAAATCGCCTTCGCCTTGGGCGATGTCCTGCATGGCGACGCCCATGGTGGTCAAAGGACGCAGCAACACTTGAATCAACAGGCTCAAGAGCACGGCAATGGCCACAACGGCGATCAACATTGCAATCAAAGCCGAGGTACGGAACTTGCCCAGCGGGGCGTAGGCTTTTTCTTTATCAATGGACAGACCTATGTACCAGTCGGCGCCGGGCAAACCGCTGATAGGCGTGAACGAAAGAATACGATCCTGGCCATTGAGAACAACGTCCTGGTTGAGCTTCTCGATGCGCACGTTGGTGCCAGGGTAGATGTCCTTGAGATTTTTCATCACCTGGTCCTGGTCAGGGCTCACGATGACCTGACCATCGCCACTGACCAGAAACGCATGGCCAATGCCGCCGAAGTCTACCGAGTTGATGATCTTCACCAGGGTTTGCAGGCTAAGGTCACCCCCAACAACACCCAACAGTTCGCCGTTCTTCTTCACCGGCATGGCAATTGTCACGATCTGACCGCCTACAGCCGCCATGTAAGGCGGGGTAAGCATTGTTTTGTCCGCTGCTACTGCCTGCTTGTACCAAGGGCGCTGACGAGGGTCATAGTCGTCAGGCATCTTCGCGTCAGGGCGCTGCGTGAATACCCCATTGGTTTGGCCCACGTAGGTGAACTGGAAGTTGGAGGTAAACGCTGGCTGATCTACCAACCCGGGAAGATCGACGGCACTGCCTTGATGGGCAACGTTCTGCGCCAGGTTCTCGAGGACCAGGATGCGACCACTGAGCCAGTTCTGCACACTGCTGGCGGTAAGCTCGCCGGATTGCTGGATAGACGAGGCCAGGTTTTGCCTGATCGTGCTGCGTTGCAGGTAGTCGTTGTAGAGGGTGAATAACGCGAAGGCTAAAACCACGACGCCTGACGCGGCCAACAGAATTTTATGACTGAACTTGAGATTCATTTCATCGACTTCTTTTTGCCAAAGGGGGGTGAGCGTGCCGAGTGGAACATTCCATGTAACGGGATAGGCGGACTCTGCGGTCGCTCTATTTCGGTGCACGCATGGCTCGTCAGGCTTTCGGCCAAACATCGGCAAAGCTTAGAAATTTGTGTGAAGCATCTTCTTTTTGCGTAGGAAACCGACAGGCGGTAGGTGAAGGCGGCAGGGTGTGACGTGGAGCCTTAAACGACAAAACCCCTGTCTGCGTTAGCAGACAGGGGTTTCGGAATTCAATCTTGACGATGACCTACTCTCACATGGGGAAACCCCACACTACCATCGGCGATGCATCGTTTCACTGCTGAGTTCGGGATGGGAT
>Ga0308157_10003820_pt1 | contig 21093 bp, 21 predicted proteins | sample PhyBR1_FD_201035 | JGI IMG/M metagenome (GOLD analysis project Ga0308157, IMG submission 201035) | Phyllosphere microbial communities from UC Gill Tract Community Farm, Albany, California, United States - DLSLB.R1 | ecosystem: Host-associated > Plants > Phyllosphere > Unclassified | place: USA...
GTAAGGTCACAAACTCTTGACATTATACTTATCTTTTATCGTTATTCAAAATCAGGGTGCAAAGAAAAGAAAAATAAACCATTGTAGCAAAAAATTATTGCACAAATTTTAAAATTTCTTTCTGTAAAATTTCCAAACTCTTAACTGATGCCCTATCTATCACTTTTTCACGCGGTTGTCCGAAGTTAAATTCTTCAACAATTACTCCGTTTGGAGTTGCCAAAGCAATAAAAACAGCACCTATTTCGGCATCCGAATCACCTTTTGATGGCCCTGCATTGCCTGTCGTTGCTAATGCATAGTCGGTTTTCAGCAAATCTTTAACACTCAAAGCCATAGCCGACGCAACCTCAGCGCTTACTACCGAAAACTCATCGATTAAATTCTGCGAAATTCCCAAAACATTTACTTTGGCTTCTGTTGCATAAGAAACAACACTTCCTTTAAAATAATTTGACGAACCTGGAACAGACGACAGCAGCGAAGCAATTCTTCCTCCTGTACAACTTTCTGCCGTTGAGATTGTTTTGTTTTGCTTAGAAAGCAGTTTACCAATAACCGTTTCGATTGTTTCGTTTTCTTCGTAACCCACAATTATATCATGAATTATAGCATCCAATGATTGCACATTGCTTTCTATAGCTGCTTCCAATTCTTCTTTATTGGTTCCGCGGGCAGTTAAACGAAGACGAACTCGTCCCGGATTTGGCAAATAAGCCAATTTTATAAATTCTGGAAGATTATTCTCCCATTGCTCAATACGTTCTGCAACTAAACTTTCGCCTTGACCATAAGTTAAAATGGTTTTATGAATTATATAAGGACGTTTGTATTCGCGGACAATTTTAGGAATTATTTCTTCTTCTACCAGATATTTCATTTCGTACGGAACTCCCGGAAGCGAAATAAAAACGGTATTTTCCTTCTTCATCCACATTCCTGGCGCAGTTCCAACTTTATTGTGCAACACCGTACAAGTTGACGGAACTAGAGCCTGATCTTTGTTCAATTGAGAAATTGGTCTTTTGTAAAAACCTTCAATTAATTCTGTAACGTGTGCCAAAACTTTTTGATCGACTACTAACTCATCATCAAAGTATTCACAAAATGTTTTCTTTGTAACATCATCTTTGGTTGGGCCTAATCCGCCAGTCACGATAACAACATCTACTCTGTTTTGCAATTGAGTAAAAGTATCTAAAATATGTTTTTTGTCATCGCTTATTGACAGCATTTCTGCCACCTCAACTCCAATTCTATCAAGTGATTTAGCAATAAAAGCCGAATTTGTATCTACGATTTGGCCAATTAAGATTTCATCTCCAATAGTAATAATTGCTGCTTTCATATCAGTGAAATATTTTTGTTTCTTACTTTTAGTAAGCTATAATTTATAAGTAGAAAATTTAAATTTTGTCTTGGAGGAAGGTATTAACGGCTTTTACAAACTATAAGCCACTTACAAAATTTAAAAAATGATTTTGACTTATTCCTTATTTAAATAGAAGGAATAAGTCAAATTTTATATTAAAGATCAAAATCTTTTTTAATTTCTTTAATCGCTTCTTTTACTTGCACCTTAATACTTTTAAAAGTTTCGATAATATCTTTTTTCTTGCCTTCAGCTTTTGTCCAAGCTTCTACTTGCAAGATTTCTTCAAAAGCCACATTTAATCCCATTAAATCTAATGTTGGCTTTATTTTGTGCGCATACGAATATGCATATTTATGATCCTTCTTTTTAATTCCTTCTTTAATTTGTTTTAAATCTTCCGGAACTTCTGTAACAAATAAAGTTAAAATCTGATTTACAAATTCAGGATCGTTATCTGAAAGCGCATATACTTTCGAAAGGTTATACTTTAAAGCCATTATTTTACTTGTATTCTGAATAATTTTTTATCTTCTAAAAAGCCTTCTAAAATGTCATTTGGTTTTACAGCCGCAACACCCGCTGGTGTTCCTGTAAAAATAATGTCTCCAATTTTTAAGGTAAAAAACTGAGACACATGAGCGATTAATTCATCAATCTTCCAAAGCATCATACTTGAGTTTCCTTTTTGAACCACTTCTGAATTGCTTCTTAATTCAAAATTAAGATTTTCCATAGAAACAAAGTCAGTTTTTGGTAAAAAATCACCAATAACCGCAGAACCGTCAAATGCCTTGGCTTTTTCCCACGGAAGCCCTTTTTCTTTCAATTTACTTTGCAGGTCTCGAGCAGTAAAATCGATTCCTACACTTATTTCATCATAATATTTATGAGCAAATTTAGGCTCAATATATTTCCCAACTTTATTAATCTTAACGATTATTTCAACTTCATGATGAACATCTTCAGAAAACTCTGGAATTACAAACGGATGCTGTTTCAGCAAAACAGCAGAATCTGGTTTCATAAAAACAACCGGCTCGCTTGGACGCTCGTTTTTCAACTCTTCTATATGATTGGCATAATTCCTGCCGACACAGATAATCTTCATTCTTTTTAGTGTTCAGTTCTTAGCTTTTAGTGTTCAGCAAAACCTAGCATTCAAAAACTGAATACTAAAAACTGAACACTGATTACTTTATTTTGTGTTTAATTTTCTTAATTTAATTGCTGTCAAAACTTTTTTGGTATATAAAGGAAAATCGGCATTTTGAATCCAGCTGAAATATCCAGGTTCTGTTTCTAAAACTTTCTCCACTTTAGCTCCTTTATGTTTTCCAAAAGTAAAAATTTCTTCATCATCTTTATCAAAAGCGATCATTCCCGCAAAATCTGCTATTTTTTTACGAGTTGTAAATTCAGACAAAGATTTCATGTCATTTTCTAATTCTGGATAACGATCTAACTGCGCTTTCAAGATTTCGTAAGTCGCCATTGTATCTGCTTCTGCTGAATGGGCATTGTCTAGACTTTTTCCGCAATAAAATTTCAAAGCAGCACTTAAAGTACGCTCTTCCATTTTATGAAAAATAGTCTGAACATCTACAGAAACTTTATTTTTCATATCAAAATCAACTCCGGCACGAAGCAATTCTTCTGCCAAAAGCGGAATATCAAAACGATCAGAATTAAATCCGCCAAGATCACTGTCTTTAATCATATTATGAATATGCGGAGCAAGTTCTGCAAAAGTTGGCTCGTTGGCTACTTTCTCATCAGTGATACCATGAACTGCAGTTGTTTGTGGAGGAATTGGAATTGTTGGATTAACCAACCAAGTTTTACTTTCTTTGTTTCCGTTAGGAAAAACTTTGAATATTGAAATTTCTACGATTCTATCTTTACCGATATCAATTCCCGTTGTTTCGAGATCAAAAAAGCAAATTGGCTTGTTAAGTTTTAATTCCATTTCTATTTTTTATAAGTTTACAAATGTAATTTTTAAAGCGGAATATCTCTCTTTATTCTGATTTTTTTTGTCAAAAAACACATTCAATCACTCAATTTTAACTTTTAAAAATTAAGCCCATAGCAAGCCTACGTAATACTGCTTAATTCTTTTCTTACAAAATAAAAAAAATCCGGCAAGTTTTAAAACTGCCGGATTTGAATTTATTTTATAATGAATTTTAGAAATCTCTATCTACATCAAAAGCTTCTAAATATTCTGCTACTCTTTTCACAAAACTTCCTCCCAAAGCTCCGTCAACAACTCTATGATCATAAGAGTGCGACAAGAACATTTTCTGACGAATTCCGATAAAGTCACCTTCTGGAGTTTCAATAACCGCAGGCACTTTACGAATTGCTCCAAGAGCCAAAATACCTACTTGTGGCTGATTGATAATTGGCGTTCCGAAAACACTTCCAAAAGTACCAACGTTTGTTACTGTATAAGTTCCGCCTTGTGTATCGTCTGGTTTTAGTTTTCCAGCTTTTGCACGGTTTCCTAAATCGTTAACCGCTTTTGCCATTCCAACCAAATTCAACTGATCTGCATTTTTAATTACAGGAACAATTAAATTTCCGTTTGGCAATGCTGCCGCCATTCCTAAATTGATATTTTTCTTTTTAATGATATAATCTCCGTCAACAGAAATATTCATTCCTGGGAAATCTTTTAAAGCTTTTGCAACAGCTTCCATCATAATTGGAGTAAAAGTCAATTTCTCGCCTTCTCTTTTTTCGAAAGCCGTTTTTACTTTATCTCTCCATTTTACAATATTTGTTACGTCAACTTCAATGAAAGATTGTACGTGAGCCGAAGTTTGAACCGAAGCTACCATATAACCAGAAATCAATTTACGCATTCTGTCCATTTCCACAATTTCGTCAGCACCGTTTACAGAAACCGGAACCGCTTGCTGGCTTTTTTGAACAACTGGCTCAACTGCTTTCGGAGCTTCAGCTTTTGGAGTTTCAACTACTTTTGGAGCTACTTCAACTGCTTGAGGCGCTTGAACAGAACCTGATTTACGATTTTCTACGTATTTCAGAATATCTTCTTTAGTAACACGTCCGTCTTTTCCAGAACCTGCAATATTTTCAAGTTCATTTAAAGAAAGACCTTCTTCTTTTGCAATATTTTTTACTAATGGAGAAAAGAATTTATCTGATCCTGAAAAATCTTGAGAAGTTACCGTTTCTTTAACCGATTCGATTGTTTTTTCGATTTCGGCAGCTTCTGCAGGAGCGGCAGTTTCTTGAACTGCATTTACAGTTTCTGGAGCTGCTGTTTCTCCGCCTTCAGTTTCAATAATGGCAATAGTCTGCCCTACTTGCACTAAATCATCTTTACCAAACAATTGCTCAACTAAAATTCCTGATACTTCACTAGGCACTTCGCTGTCAACTTTATCTGTTGCAATTTCGAGTACGGCTTCATCAGCCTCAATTTTGTCTCCAACCTCTTTCAACCAGTTTGTTATGGTTGCTTCAGCGACACTTTCTCCCATTTTAGGAAGCTTTAATTCAAATCTTGCCATATTGTTAATCTAAAAGATGTTTTTGATTTTCAGATTGCGAAATTAATGAAAATTTTGAATATAAATTTCATTTAATATAATTTTTTACTCGATTTTCACGATTTGCCCTCTGTCATTCCTTGAATTACTTCCAATAATAAAACCTGTATTTTTGGGAAAAATTTTAAAAGTAACCTGCTTATCTTTAAGAGTTTCTATGATTTCGATACATTTTTTGAATGAAATATAGTGATTATCCAAAATGATCTCTGCCTTTTTACCCTTTAAAATTAGCCACGAATTTACCATTTTTTCTCCTTTGAAATCTAAAAAACCAACTTTATTTTCCAAAATCGGAGCCAGTTTTTTAGCGAAATTCTCATTTTCGGAGTATAAAAAATAACTTTCCGGCAATGGGTTTTCTTTTGGTTTTCCTTGAAACATTTTAGCACTTGAAAACAAAAAAGCGCCAATTTGAATAAAAAAACTAAAGAACCATGATTTCTTAAAATGCTTTTGATAAAAGAAATTCATAGCCTCCTGAAAACGCATCATATATTTTTCGTCCTTTATTGTACTTTCTCCTTTATAATGCAAAACGGTAGTTTCATGAAAATAATAATTATTTTTTTGCATTTGTAAAGCGCGATACGACAGATCAATATCATCGGCATACATGAAACAATTTTCATCAAAACCGTTTAAATCTTCATACAGTTTTCTTTCTAAAAACATAAAAGCTCCAACGAGAATATCTACTTTTCCACTTTCATTTTCACTTAAATGCTGAGCATAATATTTATTAAAAAGTTTTGCTTTAGGAAATATTTTATATAATCCGAAAATTTTGGTGAAGGCAACCCAAGGCGTTGGAATGCCGCGTTTACTTTCTGGAAGAAATTGTCCTATTCCATCAATTAATTTGCAGCCAATGATTCCGAGATTATTTTGCCTTTCGGCGAAAGCCAAAATCTTTGTAAAAGCATCTTCTGCAACGACAGTATCTGGATTTAAAATACAAACGTACTTTCCTTTCGCTTGACGAACACCAATATTATTGCCTTTTGGAAAACCAAAATTTTCCTTATTTTCAATTAGTCTTACGTTTGGAAATTTTTCTTTCATCATCAAAACGCTTTCGTCTGATGAATTATTATCTATCACAATAATTTCAGCATCGATTGACGCAATTGCTTCCTGAACACTTAAAAGGCATTGTTCGAGAAAGTAACGCACATTGTAATTTAAAATAACAACCGATAATTGCATGAATAATTGAGTCTGTAGATTTTGGCCGAAGTTAGAAATTTTCTGATAACCCTAAGCGTAGCGACCAATCGTTTTTACTGATTCCGTAATCTAATGCCAAATTACTGCCATTGCGCTTATTCCATTTAATGCGAATTCCAGTTCCGACCGCTGGATTCCATTTTTTAAATTCATAAGTATCAAGTTTTGAAACCGAAGAAACATTGGTAAAAAAAACAGCTCCAAAAAATCCGTTACGGGTTATATCAGTTCTATATTCGGTCTCAAAATAAATTAAAGCATTGCTACGATATCTATTTTTGGTGAATCCGCGCCCTGTTTTTCCTTCACGATCCCAACCAATACTTGGTAAATCCAGATAATGTGGTTTTCCTCCAAAAGTTGACCAAAAGAATGCGCGTGAAGCCCAAACCCTATGTTTGGTTTTACTAAAAGAATGATATTTTCGGGCATCAAAATATATAGACTGCCACTTGTCGCCTTCTACTCCGCTAGTATTTAATCGTAAATCAGCTTCAACGTACAAACCTTGTTCGGGATTAATAATATTTTCTCTAGAATCATACAAACCTTGAATTGCAAATCCGAAAGAAGTCTCATCTGAATAATCGCCATTCATATATTTATAATAATCCGTTTCTCCGTCTATATAAGATTCCTCAGAAATATTTTTATAATTATCAAAAAGGAAACCAACGCCCAACCGATAATTACCGACAATCTGCCTAGTAATAAACTGGTAAAAACGCCACTGTTGATAGTCGAGCGTAGAGATTTCCTTTTTTGTATTATCTTCTCCCAAGCCGTATGTATCCTGCGGGTAAATCATATACCGATAATCTCCCATAAGATTCCATTTATTGTCACTTGTATAAATATAAGATTGGATCGGAAATACAAATTGATTGCTGAAACTAAAATATGGCGAAAAGGTAATCTGAGACATTTTGGTTTTTTCTGCATCTCCCAAATAAAAAGTAGTCAGAAAAGAAACAACCAAACCATTGCTTGAATTTACGCCTACAGGAACAGGCAGTAAAGAAAAAGTTAGTTTTCGTTTTCGATCTGGGCGAATGGTATCCTGTTTATCAAAAATTTTATGAATGACATCTAAAATATCACGAGTTCCCACGGCAGTACTATCATTTTGAGCCTGACAAAACGATCCAATTAAAAATAAAATTAAGATGTATTTAATCTTTAAACTATTCACACGCAATGTCTTAAAAACCGTCTCTTACAAATTTAAAATTTTAATTAAGAATAAATTCAAAATTTTGTTCGAATAAAAAAGATTTTTAAATGATACAAAAAAATTATATTTGAAATGATAAACTTATGATTTTGAAAAACTTGCAAACACTTCGTATTTTTCTTTTTTTACCATTAATGCTACTATTGGGCTTTTCTGCAAAAAGTCAGAAGAATGAAACAAATCTCGTAAAATCGAATAAATGGTTTATTGCTGGGCCAGCACTAGAAAATGAAGAAGAAATCAACAAAACTAGACTAGAAAAAGGAATCGTTGCAGTTACAGCAAAAGACAATCCGAAAGGAGAAATAGAATTGAATGTCATGATTACACCTTCTGAAATTAATGATGGAGTTCCAACTAATCTTCCAGATAATTCCAAATTAGTAGAAATTACCTATCAGTCAACCCAAATTATAAAATTACAAGCAAGAGAAGGAAATAAAGAAGGGACAGGTTGTGTACATGGAGGTTCGCATCCGAGAGTCACTATTCCCGCTTCTCCAAAGCATTTTTCTACCATAAAAATTCCTTGGTCAGATTTTAGGCAAGACGAACTTTCTAATGGAAAACTTTTGAATATCCATAATCTATGCAAATTCAATTTTGTCAATTATAATCCAGTTTCTGGTTCTGTTTTAAAGATAAAATCGGTTATTGTTTTATAGTTTTTTTTTGTTTCAGGTTTCAAGTTTCAAGTTTCAGGTTTCAAGTTTTATTCGGAACGTGAAATCTAAAACTTGAAATATCTCCTGTATTTTTAACGCAAAGCACGCGAGATTTGTTCTAGGTTCAACTCACTAGAAATGTAAAGTTCGCAAAGCTTTGTCTAAAAAACTTTGCAAACCTTGCGTATACCTTTGTGTTCTTTGCGGTTAAGTTCAACAACTTGAAACTTGAAACTTGAAACTCTAAAGATGCAGTTGAATTTTATATCGGTTTAAAATCTTCATTACAAAAAGCATAATTATTGAAAATACCAGAGACCATAAAATTCCCGGAACTCCTACTCTGAAATATCCAGGTATTATATGAAAGTTAAATGCTTTACAGAAATAGTAAATAACGCCTGGCAAAATATAAATCAATAACGGATTTGCAGCTGCAGGCATGAAGAATTCGCTCCATTTGGTCTGTTTTTTAACTTCCATAAGCCAATACAGAAAATAGAAAAGAGCTGTACAAATTGCTGCAGAGAACATTGTCCAAGATGGTGTTCCTTTAATTTTTGAAATTCCGAAATACGGACGGAGTAAAATCGCTGTTATTGTAAATAAAGCAATAAAGCCAATTACGGGCCAATTGATTTTAGAACTAATTTTTCGATCAAAAAACAACAATGAAATTATAATTCCAGCCGAAGTCAGAGAAACATGTGTAAGATGTCCTGCTATAAAACTCAACCAAGAAGTGCTTTGAACAAAAGAGTTTTCAATTAAATTAAGAGAATTCATAGCAACAGCAAAAACTAGAAAAGCAATCATTGCCCACAGATTTCCTGAAACTAGCCAATAATAAATTACCGTAAAAAGATACGCCCAACCTATCAACCCAAGAATTCCCCACCATTTTGGTGTCATTCCGCGATCTCCAGTATCTTGCACATAAATGAAATAAAGTGCTACAAGTACTAAAATCCCTCCATATTGAAGCACATTTTTTAACCAAACAGGAAAATCTTTTGGATATTTATTCCAAATTGGAATAGGCATGCTATAAGCCAAAAGTCCCCAAAATGCAGGCGCGATAATCATTTTTGTCGCATCATAGCCATACTCGGCATTGACCATAAAAACACCAATTACAATAAGCGCAATGGCTCTCTTAAGAGTATGCATCCAAATTGTTTTTGGACTGTCTTTTTTTATGAGTCTGGCATTAAAAGCAAACGGAATGGACATTCCGACAATGAATAAAAAAGCAGGAAAAACTAAATCAACAAAAGTCATGGCATCTGCATCTGCGGGCATGTGTTTCATCCATTGCGGCACGTTTTGAATACTTGCAAGTTCGTTTACAAAAATCATTACAAAAATGGTAATTCCACGCAAAGCATCAATAGAAATAATACGCTGATTAAACAGATTCTCTTTTATTTTCATAATTTTTTACTTTTTTACTAAAAATCAAATATAGTATAATTCTAAAATGTCTTGTTACAAATTCTCGACTAATTTTGCGCGTTATAAAACTGATTTATACATTTTTGTTACATGTTATCATTCCTCAAATCAAAACCCGCATTAAAAGAACTGCTTGATGGCACTTTTGTAGATATTCATTCTCATATTTTACCGGGAATTGACGACGGAGCAAAAAACATGGCAAAATCAATTGAATTGGTTTCGGCTTTGCAAAAACTCGGAGTTTCTCAAATTATAACAACGCCGCACATCAACCATTACGTTTGGAATAATTCCCCTGAAATTATTCGACCTAAACTTCAAGAGACCCAAAAGGCATTAGAAGAAAATAAAATTGAAATACCTGTTCAGGCTGCTGCCGAATATTTTATAGATAGCTGGTTCGAAAATCATTTTAAAGAAGAAAAACTTCTAACATTAAAAGATAATTATGTTTTGGTAGAGATTTCTTATCTAAATGCTCCACTAAATATTTACAAAACCATTTTTGAGATACAAGTAGCGGGCTACATTCCTGTTTTGGCTCATCCAGAAAGATATGTTTTTTACCACAACAAGTTTTCAGAATATGAAAAACTAAAAAATGCAGGCTGTCTTTTTCAGCTAAATCTGCTTTCTACTGTTGAATATTACGGTTCGCCGATTGCTAAAATGGCAGACGATCTTCTAGCCAAAGGAATGTATGATTTTTGTGGAACTGATGTTCATCATAAAAAACATATTGCGGCTTTTGAAGATAAAATGAAAATCAAAAATATGGATTCTTTAAAAGAAGTTATTGCTAATAATCAGTTTTTTAAATCCTGAAAAGCTTAATAAGCGTTTTCTTCGCCTTTAAAAATATTGATAACGGTTTTTACAATAATTTTAATATCAAGCAAAAAACTCCAGTTCTCGATATACCAGATGTCATATTCTACCCTATTTTCCATATCGCTCAAGACTTTTGTTTCTCCTCTAAAACCATTTACCTGCGCCCAGCCAGTAATTCCTGGTTTAGCATATTGCCGTACCAAATAATTATTGATAAGATCGCTGTACTCTTTTGCAAGATTAACCATGTGTGGCCTTGGCCCTACAACGGACATATCTCCAAGAAAAACATTAAAAAATTGCGGCAGTTCGTCTATACTTGTTTTACGGATAAAAGCACCAAATTTAGTAATTCGACTATCTCCTTTTTCTGCTTGTTTATTATGCGCTAGACCATTTACATACATGCTCCTAAACTTTATGCACATAAACGATCTATTGTCTCTCCCGGATCTTTCCTGCTTAAAAAAAATAGGCCCTGGTGATTCTAATTTTATAATGAGCATAATAATTGGGAATAGCCATGGAAAAATAAGTAGAATTACAAGACCCGAAAAACAGATATCGAAAGCCTTTTTCAAAAGTCTGTTAGAAGCAAATTCTAACGGTTCTGGACGAAACATTAAAACGGGCATATTTTCATAAAAAGCAACTTCAACTTTGCTTGCTTTTGTGTAAAGCTGAAAATCGGGAATGAATTTGATACGAATCATATTTTGTTCGCAAATTCTAGTCAATTCATTAATAATTTCGATGTTATCGATATGCAATGCAACATACATTTCGTCAATTTTTTTATCTGCAACAAACTTTTCAACATCGTCAAATTTCCCAATAATTAAAGCTGGATCAACAATTTGATTATTATTTGTTTCATCAAAAAAACCTAAAAACCTATATCCGAATGTTAGGTCTTTTGCAAGCACTTTACGAATTTTTTCACCCGATATAGTAGCACCTACTATTATAAAAGTCTTAAAATTATATCCTTTTGCACGAACATATTTTAAAAGCTTCATTGACAAATAACGCGAAATCATCAGCAACCCAAAAAATATCAGGTAAAAATAAACCAGACGAAGTCTAGAAATATCATTGTATTTTAAATAAACAACGAATATTGACACTAAAGCGGCATGAATAGAAATCTTTTTGATTGTTCTCCATAATATCGATTCTATCGGTTCTACCCTTACGCTTCGATTTGAATCTTTTTGAAGTAGTAAAGCAACCCAAATTAAAATGGCCAAAAGCGAAATTGTTCTTTCGTCCTTGGACAATAATTTATCCAAATTGCCAAACCTTGCCAGTGCAGAAAGAATGGTCGCAAGATTTAATAATACAACATCAACTACTACAAACAAAAGTTTATAATAACGTGAGATTCGATAGTGTGATAATTTTTGTAAAATTTTCATTACGGAGCTTCGTTTTATCCAAGAGAATAAAAAAACGTTTACACTTAAAGTGATGCAAAATAACACTTAAATTATATTTTTTAAATACTTATTTCTTCCTATTATTTAAAACTTTACTTTTATCTTATGCAGACTTAACATTGCACTCATGCTAAAAATTCTTTTTTTCTTCCTGACCATCACTACTTCAGCTTATTCACAAATCTCTGGCTGTACAGACCCACAGGCACAAAACTACAGTTCTGTATCTAGCCAAAATGATGGAAATTGCAACTATAAAAACCTGAAGCTAAAACCGAAATATTCTTTTCAGCTAAGCGATTCATTAAAAGAAACTTCTGGGCTGATTGCTTTTGAAAATCTGCTTTGGACACACAATGATGATCACGACAAAACGATTTATGGATTAGATTCTTTAGGAAAAATTAAAAAGAAAATTGTTTTGGAACAGGCAGTGAATCAAGACTGGGAAGAAATTTCGCAAGATAGTTCAAATATCTATATTGGGGATTTTGGAAACAATTATTCTGGAAATCGATCGGATTTGAAAATTCTTAAAATCGAGAAAAAATCTTTTCTGGAAGGTAATCCAAATATTGAAACCATTTCGTTCACCTATTCCGATCAAACCGATTTTTTTGCTTCAAAACCTAACAAAACTGATTTTGACTGCGAAGCTTTTATTGTTTCCAAAGACAGTATTTATCTATTTACCAAACAATGGAAATCATCCAAAACCAATATTTATGTTTTGTCGAAACAAAAAGGAACCCAAACTGCAAAATTTAAAACAACACTCGACACTAAAGGTTTGGTTACTGGCGCAACCTATTTAGAAGATAAAAAACTCATTACTTTGTGCGGCTATAGCAAGGTTGGAAAACCATTTTTATATCTGCTTTACGATTTTAAAAATCAGGACTTTTTGTCTGGAAACAAAAGGCGAATCGACTTAAAACTTCCCTTTCATCAAGTAGAAGGAATTGCAACAAAAGACGGACTTCATTATTTTATCACAAACGAATCTCTGGTTCGAAAACCTGTTTTAAACAATCCGCAACAAATTCATTACTTAGATTTGAGTTCAATTTTAAGTCAATATATCAAGATGCAGAAATAGCTTTATTTTTTGCCCCCATTATTAAAAGCCATAAACACGTCCCGATTTCTCCAAGACTTGCTGGAAGTCGGACATAAGATGATATTCCAAGTTCAGAATAACTAGGAAACAATGTATTGGCAAAGAAATTTATCAAATAGCCTAGACAGCCAAGCATTAATAATATTCCGAAAAATTTGGGAATTATTCCAGATTTGAAGATTAAATAACCAAGCGGAAACAACCAAAGTCCCCAAAATATCTGAACAATTAGATTTCCATAATCATATTGATTTAGATAAAACATAACCTGTTCGGCATCTTTATGATGAGAACCGATAATAGAAAGCACTGCAAATTTATTCTGCATGTTTATAAACGAAATCGGTACGCTTACAACTGCCAAAACAACCATATATATTGCATATGTTTCATTAACTGGTTTTAATAGTTTATACAAAACCAAAGGCAGAAATAGAAAAAAAGTATAACAAATTAAACTGCTTACAATACCTAGCCTGAAAAGAAATTCAGATTCAGAAATATTATTAAAAGTCACAGAAGCATTATCCCAGACAATTAATTTCGAAGGAACATATCCTAAGCTAAAAATCCCAGTTAGCACCACTACTAAATACAACAAACCGGCAATTCGCCCAGTAGTTCTATACGACAGATTTGATTCTTGATTCATGCTTTTATCTTTTTAAAAATTTAAACCTGTTTTGGCCATTTCAATGCAGTCCAAAATATTATTGATGTCAGAACACTTTCTATCAATGCGAAAAAAACGTAAAAACTCCACCATGGTGCAATTGTCGTAAAAGCGATTAAAAGCATTATTAGTGTATAAATAATTCCAAAAATCATATTGAGTAGACGGTTAAATTTTGGTTTTAAAACAACCGATGCAACAACCATTAATGCTGGAATTGCCATTAAAATTGCAGCAAGAAATAATTTTACTGGAGAATCAAGAAGTGTATCTCCGCTTATGAAATCCTCAACTTTTTTAGGAACATAGAGAGAAAAATAATCTCCATATATATAACAAAACATTACTGAAGTCCATAATGTCGCAAGTTTGATTTTGGGATTGATCCTAAAATCTTCGTAACCACTTGTATTTATTTGTTTCTCGCTCATGTTTAAGGAATTAAATTTCAAATATGACGAATGTATTTTTAAAATGTTACAATCCATTTTTACAATCAGCTTCCTTACTGATTTTATAAAAGCATGAAAACCAGTTTTAAAACCCGTTTTTTTTCTCTAGTTCAAAAACCTATCTTTGCGCATTATTATTAGAGTTTTAATTAATAGAGACTGATATTTCAGTTAAAAATCTTCATGAATTACTTATCTGTAGAAAATATATCAAAGTCATTTGGCGAAAGAGTCCTTTTTGACAACATTTCTTTTGGGATTAATAAAGATCAAAAAATCGCTTTTATCGCAAAAAATGGTTCTGGAAAAACCACCATAATGAGCATTATTAACGGATTGGAAGAACCAGATACAGGACAAGTTGTTTTAAGGAAAGGAATTAGAATGGCATTTCTTTCGCAAGACAATAATCTTCAGGATGAACTTACGATTGAAGAAAGTATTTTTGCTTCAGACAATGAAACGCTTAAAGTTATCGAAGCTTATGAAAAAGCTTTAGAAAATCCTTCAGACGAAGAGGCTTATCAAAAAGCTTTTGACGCTATGGATCAGCACAATGCTTGGGATTTTGAAACGCAGTATAAGCAGATTTTATTCAAATTAAAACTGGAAGATTTTAAACTTAAAGTGAAGAATCTTTCTGGAGGACAGAAAAAACGTCTTTCATTGGCTATAATTCTAATCAACCGTCCAGATTTATTGATTTTGGATGAGCCTACCAACCATTTAGATTTAGAAATGATCGAATGGCTTGAAAGTTATTTTGCCAAAGAAAACATTACGCTGTTTATGGTAACGCACGACCGTTTCTTTTTGGAGCGTGTCTGCAATGAAATTATCGAATTAGATAATGGAAAATTATATCAATACAAAGGAAATTATTCTTATTACCTTCAGAAAAAAGAAGAAAGAATCACTTCTGAAAATGCCAGTGTTGATAAAGCTAAAAACCTTTTCGTAAAAGAATTAGAATGGATGCGCCGCCAGCCAAAAGCAAGAACAACCAAATCTAAATCGCGTCAGGACGACTTTTACATTATTAAAGAAAAAGCGCAAAGCCGACGAAAAGAAAACAAAGTTGAGCTTGAAATTAATATGGAAAGAATGGGAAGTAAAATTATTGAGCTCCATAAACTTTCTAAAAAATTTAAAGACAGAGTTATTCTAGATAACTTTAGTTTTGATTTCCAACGTGGCGAAAGAATAGGAATTATTGGAAAAAACGGAACTGGAAAATCTACTTTCTTAAATCTGCTTACAGGAACAATTCCGCCAGACAGTGGTCGTGTTGTAAAAGGTGACACTATAAAAGTTGGATACTATACACAATCTGGAATTAATCCAAAACCAGGACAGCGTGTTATCGATGTTATTAAAGAATACGGAGAATATATTCCGTTGGCAAAAGGAAAAATTATTTCGGCCTCTCAACTATTAGAGCGTTTTCTTTTTGATGCTAAAAAACAATACGATTATGTCGAAAAATTGAGCGGAGGTGAATTAAAACGTTTGTACCTATGTACAGTTTTAATCCAGAATCCAAACTTTTTGATTCTCGATGAGCCAACAAACGATTTGGATATTGTGACGCTAAACGTTTTGGAAAGTTTCCTTTTAGATTACCCTGGATGTTTATTGGTAGTTTCTCACGACCGTTATTTTATGGACAAAATTGTCGATCATTTATTTGTTTTTAGAGGAAACGGAGTTATCGAAAATTTCCCAGGAAACTACTCTGATTTCCGTGCTTACGAAGATAGTGCCGATGTTGCTCAAAAAGAAGAAAACAAAGCCGAAAAGAAAGATTGGAAACAAAATAATCCGACAGGAAATTTAAGCTTTAACGAACAGAAAGAATATCAGAAAATCGAACGAGAGATTAAAGATCTTGAAGCTGAAAAAGCTAAAATCGAACAATTATTCTCTGATGGAAAAGTCGCTGATGCCGATATTGAGAAAAAAGCAAACGAACTTCAAAATATAATTAATAAAATAGACGCAAAAGAAGAACGCTGGTTTGAACTTTCTGCCAAACTTGAAGGATAGATTATACTTTTGAGTTTCAGCAATTAATGTTAATATCTAAAAACCATTATAGCGACTCAAAAACTAATTTATATATTTACGACTTTTAAAATAAATACCACATGAAAAAATTATTAATCGCATTATTTACATTGACACTTTTCGTTTCATGTACTAGTTCAACTCCTGAAGATATCCTACCACCACCAAAGGATTATACGGCACAAAATGATAAAGAAATCACTGATTATCTTGCTAAAAACAATTTAACAGCAACAAAAACAAGCACAGGATTATATTACATAATCAAAACAGAAGGCACAGGAAAACAACCAAGTGTACTATCTACTGTAACTGTAAAATACAAAGGATATTATACATCTGGCAAAACATTTGACCAAAGCAAAGATGCTGCTGGAGCTACCTTCCCATTAAATAAAGTAATTCAAGGTTGGAAAGAAGGAATTCCATTTTTTAAAGAAGGAGGAACTGGAATTTTGCTAATACCATCACATTTAGGTTATGGAAGTTATGACGACCCAAGAGGTGTTCCTGCGGGTTCTGTACTTATTTTTGACATTGAACTAATTTCAGTAAACTAATTATTGTACCCTGAAAAGTAAAAATGCTATTTCAAATACAATCTTATTTAAAATTTCTTTGGCATTCTAAAAACGAACACGCGGTTCATTCGCCGTTCGTTTTTAGTCTGCTTACAAAATGCTTCTACGATAAAAAGCTTAAACCAGAATACGCCATTCTTAAAAAGTACAGAAAAACGCTTTTAGAGAATAAAAACTTTATAGAAGTAACTGATTTTGGAGCAGGTTCCAGAGTTTTCAAATCAAATCGAAGACAAATTTCTAAAATTGCACAAACAGCAGGAATTTCTCCAAAACGTGCTGAATTATTGTTTCGAGTTACCAATTATTTTCAGCCTTCAACTATCCTAGAAATAGGGACTTCTTTAGGCTTAGCAACCTCTGCGTTGGCTTTAGGAAATCCGAAAGCAAAAGTGGTTACAATTGAAGGTTGCCCAAACACCGCAAATGTTGCCCAAAATCAATTGGCTGAATTTGATTGTAAGAATGTTGAAAATGTTATTTCTGAGTTTGAATCTTTTTTAATTTCCGAGAACATTCAAGCAACAAATTACAATCTTATATATTTTGACGGGAATCATTCTAAAAAAGCAACTTTAGCTTATTTTGACCTTTTACTTCCAACCATAGACAATGATTCTGTTTGGATTTTTGATGATATTCATTGGTCAAAAGACATGGAAGAAGCTTGGGAGATAATTAAAAATCATCCGATGGTAAAAGTCACGATTGACACTTTTCAATGGGGATTTGTATTCTTTAGAAGAGAACAGCCGAAAGAGCATTTTATAATACGAGCATAAATTTACTGTCTTTCGCTTGAATATTTAAGCAAACAGATTAAGATAATTCATTCTAAATTTGGATATAATATCTGACAAAAAAAAGATGTTTTATAAGATGTTTTTTTATCTTTGAAATTCAGATTTTTTAGCACCGATAGATATATCTTTAACCCTTTAGAAAAACGACATTGATTATGGAACAGAAAATTCATCAGGGAAGAAACGTAAAACGTTTTAGAGAGATGCTTGGCATTAAACAAGAAGCACTGGCTTATGATTTGGGAGAAGACTGGAATCAGAAAAAAATTTCTATGCTAGAACAGAAAGACATAATTGAAGATGACCTGCTTAAACAAATCTCAAATTCTTTAAAAATTCCTGTTGAAGCTTTTCAAAATTTTAATGAAGATCAGGCATTAAATGTTATCGCTAACACATTTAACGATAATAATACGATTGGATTTGTAATTAATAACAATAATCCAATTGAAAAGATTATTCAATTGCATGAAGAAAAAATAGCTCTTTATGAACGTATGTTGAAAGAGAAAGATGAAATGATGGCAAGGCTTGAAAAACTAATTAGCAAATAATTGAGCAAATGCTCAAGTCATAAAAAAAGCTGTTTCAAAAGAACAGCTTTTTTGTTGGATGGAATGTTTAAATATTTATTTTATCTGTAAAAACCCCAGCGGGGTGAAATATTTATAGCAAAGAATAAATGTTATGAGTCATAAAGCTCCAGAGGAGCGGTATAGTTTTATACAGCCTTAATATATGCCGCTCCTCTGGAGCTTTTTTTAATCGTTTTATTGTAATTCTATAAATATTTTGCTTCTCTGAAGCATAAAAAAAAGACGATCATTTTTGATCGTCTTTTTCATTTTCTAATTCAAAAAATTAAAATCTTATTTTTTTGCGTCTTTATTTTCTTCAGACTTTGCTCCCATTCTGTTTACAGTATACATTGGTGCAAACTTAATTTTCAAACCAGCAATTTTTCGATTATCCTCTGCCGATAGTCCTTCTTTTTCAACTGTATTTTTACGGCTATCAAGAGCTTCATACATTAATTTAATTTCATCCCAGTCTTCTCGAGAATATCTGTCTTTATTATTTTCTACAGTATGAACAAACTGCTGATAAACGCTATGAATATTTTGAGCATTTACCCAATTAAAACTCATGTCGTCACCAATTTTTCCTGCACCAAACAAAGCATCTCTTAATTGTTGTTTTGGACTAGGAGTTGGAGGGGCAAATTGGGCGGTCATTTCATTTTTAAATTCCTCGTATTTAATTTTACTTGCATTTACTTTTTCAGTTGCAGCAGCATTATCTTTGATATCCGCTAAAGCAGCTTGCGCGTCTTGAGATCTTCTGTCATATTCAGCTTCTACACTTTTCCAATTGTCTTTTAAATCGGATGCTGCCACATTTTTAACAGAGTCCACGTAGATTACATAGTTCTCAACTGTTTTTTGAGCTTTTTCTTGTTTTTCATCTTTACACGATGCAAACCCTAATACTACTAATGCAATTCCTATAGCTATTTTAATATTTTTCATAATCTTAGTTATTAATTAATTGATATATCAAATTTACTTAATACCAATTTTAATAAATTACATTATTATCATATTTTCAAAACAAAAAACATCTTAAAATTATAAAACATTAAAAATAATGCGAATTACACAAAATTAAAACTAAATCATATAACTATTTTACTCTTTAAAACCATATTTTATTAATCGTTTCGATACTTTTATTAGCTTAAGTGATTTTGTAACAAAAACCAATTATCAACTACTTATTCAAAAGTGTTTTGTACTTTTAAATCCAAAATTGTAAAATAAAATGGCTGAACCATTAATTAAAATAACCGACATTAAACGAAATTTTACCTTAGGAAACGAAATCGTTTATGTTTTAAAAGGAATAGATCTAGAAATACAAAAAGGCGAATATGTAGCTTTAATGGGACCATCCGGATCAGGAAAATCTACATTAATGAATTTATTAGGCTGTTTAGATACACCAACTTCGGGTCGTTATATTTTAAATGGAAAAGATGTCAGCAAAATGAAAGATGATGAACTGGCCGAAATTAGAAACAAAGAAATTGGTTTCGTTTTTCAGACCTTCAATCTTTTACCAAGAACAACAGCTTTAGACAATGTTGCTTTACCCATGATTTATGCTGGTTATGGAAAATCTGAAAGAATTGCTCGTGCAACCGAAGTTTTAAAACAGGTTAATCTCGCAGATAGAATGGATCACCAGCCGAATCAGCTTTCTGGAGGACAACGCCAGCGTGTTGCAGTTGCAAGAGCATTGGTAAACAAACCTTCTATTATACTAGCCGATGAACCAACAGGAAACTTAGACAGTAAAACTTCTGTAGAAATCATGAAGCTTTTTGGTGATATTCACGCACAAGGAAATACTGTTATTCTTGTAACTCACGAAGAAGATATTGCAGCTTATGCGCATCGTATTATACGTTTAAGAGATGGCTTAATTGAAAGTGACACAAGAAAAACTGTTTAATCGTTTATTTGGTTAATCGTTTAATCGGAAAAAGAAAAACTTATAATTTCAGTTCAATCCAGATAAATTCTAAGAATAGAATCTAGAAAAATAAGCTTAAAGAAGAGAAAACTTAGCATCTCAGAACCTCAGAACCTTAGCATCTTAAAAAAAAAATGAAAGTATATACCAAAACCGGCGATAAGGGCACAACAGCTCTTTTTGGAGGGACTCGCGTACCAAAAGACCATATCAGAATTGACAGTTACGGAACTGTTGACGAATTGAATTCTTATATTGGATTAATCCGCGATCAGGAAATGGATTCGCATTACAAAACCATTTTAATCGAAATCCAAGATCGTCTTTTTACTGTTGGTGCCATTTTGGCAACTCCGCAAGAGAAAGAAGTTTTAAAAAACGGAAAACTTCGTTTAGAAAATCTCGGTATAATTGATTCGGATATTGAATTACTGGAAAACGAAATAGATAAAATGGACGAAAGCCTTCCGCCAATGACTCATTTTGTTTTGCCTGGTGGGCATCCGACCGTGTCACATTGTCATATAGCACGTTGTATTTGTCGTCGTGCAGAACGTTTAGCGGTACATTTAAGCCATAATGAACATGTTCCAGAAATAGCAATCACATACTTAAACCGACTTTCTGACTACCTTTTTGTCTTGGCACGAAAGTTGTCCTCAGACTTAAAAGCGGAGGAGGTGAAATGGATCCCAAGAAAGTAAAAAACTTTCTTAAAATTTCAATTTTTTAAAATCCCAAATTCCAAGAAAAATTAAAAATTCTTTGAATTTAAATTTTATATAAAAGCTTTAAAACAGGAGGATTTAAGCTCCTTTTTTGGAATTTGAAATTTAAAAATTGGGATTTAAAAAGAGACGTTCTTAAATTTTATTAAAATAAATCAAAATTTACTTGTCTTTTTCAGTAAAAAATTTATTTTTGCACAAACTAAACAGATAACAGATGTATTGGACATTAGAATTAGCATCTTATTTAAGTGATGCGCCATGGCCTGCTAACAAAGATGAACTTATTGACTACGCCATTAGAGCAGGTGCTCCATTAGA
>Ga0308157_10003821_pt1 | contig 21075 bp, 17 predicted proteins | sample PhyBR1_FD_201035 | JGI IMG/M metagenome (GOLD analysis project Ga0308157, IMG submission 201035) | Phyllosphere microbial communities from UC Gill Tract Community Farm, Albany, California, United States - DLSLB.R1 | ecosystem: Host-associated > Plants > Phyllosphere > Unclassified | place: USA...
CTACGGAATCTTTGTTTTTAGATAAAAACTTTCCAAATAATCCAGCTCTTACAGTAACTTGGAGTGAGGCAAAGTATTCTGTACCAACAGAAGTGATTTATAAAGTAGAAGTTTCATCTAATGAGGCCTTTACTACCTCTAATTTACTTACTACAATTGCGGGTTCACAAAGATCAGCAACTTTATCTGCATTGCAAATGAATGATGCTGCAGGAAAATTAGGTTTTCTGCCAGATGTTCCTTCAAAGATGTATGTAAGAGTTAGTGCTTATTTGGGAGTTGCAGAATCTCTGAAAGTTACTTCTAATATAACTTCTTTGATGGTAACACCTTATATTCTTACATACCCTGATTTCTACTTAGTAGGTGAGGCAAGTTATGTCGGATGGACACCCGATAAAGCTCAGATTTTAAACAAAAAAGGAAGTCAGTCCTATATTTACACTTATTTGGAAAATGGTAAAAATTTCAGATTCTTAGGGCAATTAGCTTGGGATGGAAAAAATTATGCACTTAATGCTGATGGAACTAAAGACGAAAATAAGTACTTCAAAAGTTGGACAGATAATCTTTCAAAACCGGAAGGAGATACAGAAAATATTAAATTTACAGGTGTGACAGGTATATACAAAATCACAATTGATGCTGCTGACACGAAACAAACAATCGAAGTTAAAGCTTCTCCACTCCCTGCTTTCGATATTCCTCAGGTTTATTTAGTGGGAAATGTTGCAGGTGTTAACTGGGTTGCAGAAAATGCTATTGCTATGACTAAAACAGGAGTAGGTGTGTTCGAATTTATTACAACATTACCAGCTAATGCAGAATTTAAATTTCTAGGTCAGCAATCATTCGGAGATTTGGATTGGGGGAATATTTCGGGTGATGGCGCTAGTGGTTTCCTTGGACCAAAAGGAGATAATGGTAACATTAAGTTTGTTGGAGATGGTAGTTCTTACAAGATTACAGTAAATATCAAAGCAGGTATTTATACAATTGTTAAACAATAATTCCAGTTTTAATTATTAGAATATGAAAAATATATTTAAATTATTATTCGCTTCATTACTTGTTTCAATCCTATTTGTTGCTTGTGATAATGATGCAGATAGAGACTGGACAAAGCCAGAAGCCAGTTTTAAACTATATGATACAACTTTAGGAAGTAATGTATTATATGAGACGATGAAAAATAATCCTTTTGTTCTAACTTGGGACAAAATGGGTTCTTCAGAATTCACAGTTGTATTTTCAACAACTGAAGATTTTGCTAATAAAATAACTTTAGGAACATCTACGACCAATACTTTTAAAACAACTATTGGAAATGTCAATAGTAAGTTTCTAAGTGCTGGATTATCTACTTATACTCCTTCCTCTGTTTATTTGAGAATAGAAGCTGGTTCAGAAGTTTCCAATACAATCAGCTTTGCTGTGACACCTTATCCGGTAGCAGGTCCTATTATTACAGCCCCAACGTCTGGAGGAATTGTAAATTTGGATGTTAATAAACCTGATGAACTCGTAAAAGTAAACTGGAATGATTATTCATCTGGCGTCAATGTAAAATATACTGTTGCAATTGCAAAGAAAGGCGGAACGTTTAACAACATCGGTACAGTTACCAGTACAGTTGCCAGCCCTGTAAAACATTTGGAATTAACAAGCAAAGATTTTGTGTTTGCATTATTAAACACTGGGGCTTTAGCTAATGTTCAATCAGAGTTTGATGTTAAAGTAACTGCTGAAACAACATCTACAGGTGGAACAATTACTTTGATTTCTGATATTGTAACATTTAAAGCAACTCCTTATGAGGTAACTTCTTACTTATATGCTCCAGGTGCTTATCAAAATTGGACTCCGGAAACAGCAGAAGCATTGATTTCTCCTAAAAGTGATGGTATCTACACTGGTTATATCAACTTTACAGATAGCTCAAAACTGGAATTCAAGGTTAATCCTGAAAGAAACTGGACTAACAGTTATGGTACAAGCGACAACATACACCTTGTTTACAATGGTGGTGATAATTTGAAAGCAACAAACACAGGTTATCAAAAATTAACTGTTAATACTAATACGCTTGTATTCTCATTGGAAGCCTATTCTTGGGGACTAGTTGGAGATGCTACACCTGGCGGATGGGATGTTGATACAGATATGACTTGGAATTACGCAAACCAAACTTGGGAAATTGCTAGTGTTGCACTTGTTGGAGGAAAGGATATCAAATTCCGTTTAAATGATGGTTGGACTACCAATTATGGTGGAACGAATGGTAATCTTGCTGCAGGTGGCGATAATATTAAAGTGGCTGAATCTGGAAACTATAAAATTGTTTTCGATTTGGTTAACCTAAAATATACAGTTACTAAGCTATAAATCTTAAAAATCATATAGAAAAGTGTTGCCGAGTTGCAACACTTTTTTTATATTGTAACACATATATAAACCTTAGAAAAAATGAAATCGCCAATGACAAATTTGTATAAAAATGCAAGACGGTATTAAGCGATTCCATTTGGCCTTAAAAAAAATAATTTAGACAAATGAAAAAATTCACCATTGGAGCAGCTTTGCTCTCTATGATGTTTACAGGAATCAATGCCCAAAGTTTGAAGTCTCCGGACGGCAAATTCGAAGCAAATTTTCAACTGAAGAACGGCGTTCCATTTTATAATTTAAAGTATAACGGAAATGTTGTTGTAGAAGATTCCAAATTAGGATTGAGACTTTTCAAAGACTCTTCCATCAAGTTCGCTTCCGAAATTGCAAAACCGGAAGATGCAAGTTTTGACCTCAACAACGGCTTCACAAAAACAGCCGAAAAAAGAGATGCCAAAAACGAAACCTGGCAGCCAATTCTTGGTGAGAAAAAGAATTATATCAATGATTATAATGAATTAGCGGTTACTCTTAACCAAACTTCGTCTGATAGAAGCATCGTTATCAAATTCAGATTGTTCAACGATGGATTAGGTTTCAGATATGAGTTTCCACAACAGAAAAACCTGAATTATTTCGTTATCAGAGAAGAAGATTCTGAGATTGATTTTCCGACTGATATGAAAGCCTGGTGGATTGTTGCAGATTACGATTCTCAGGAATATCAATACCAGACCACAAAAATATCTGAAATCCCAACACAATGGCCAAAAGCTTTTGACTCAAATGCTTCTCAGACTTTAATCAAAAATGCCGTTCAGTCGCCATTAATGTTAAAAAAAGAAGGCAAAGAACCTCTTTATGTGAACGTTGGTGAGGCAGCAGTTCTAGATTATCCGGCTTCTCATTTGGAAGTAGACGCTCAGAATTTCAAATTCAAAACGCATTTGACAGCCGACAGACAAGGCGCAAAAGGTTACATCCAAACACCATCAACTACACCTTGGAGAACCATCATCGTTTCGCCAAAAGCTGAAGTGGTAATGGATTCCAAAATGATGTTCAATCTGAACGAACCTACAAAATACAAAGACACTTCCTACATCAAACCAACCAAGTATATGGGCGTTTGGTGGGAAATGATTATCGGAAAATCACAATGGGCCTATTCTACAGCAGAAAATGTCCACATCGGAAAAACCGATTTCTCCAAACTGACACCTAACGGAAAACACGCGGCCAACAATACAAAAGTTAAGGAATACATCGATTTTGCATCAGCAAACGGTTTCCAAGGCTTGTTGATTGAGGGCTGGAACACAGGTTGGGAAGATTGGTTTGGACATTCCAAGGAATTCGTTTTCGACTTCATCACGCCTTACCCGGATTTTGATTTGAAGATGTTGAACGATTACGCCCATTCCAAAAATGTAGATTTGATTATGCACCACGAGACTTCTGGCTCCGCTTCAAACTACGAAAGATGGTCTGACAAAGCCTTCGAAACGATGAACAAATACGGTTACAAATCTGTAAAAACAGGTTACGTAGGCGACATCATTCCAAGAGGCGAGCACCATTATTCGCAATGGACCATCAACCATTATTACAGAATTGTAGAGAAAGCAAACGACTACAAAATTATGGTCAACTCCCACGAATCCGTTCGTCCTGGTGGAGAAAGCCGCACTTACCCGAATTATATTTCTGCAGAAGCAGCCCGTGGAACAGAGTACGAAGCGTTCGGCGGAAACAAGCCAGACCATCAAACAATTCTTCCATTTACAAGATGGATGGGCGGTTCTATGGACTACACGCCGGGGATTTTCCAAACTAAATTGGATTACTATTTCCCGGGCGACAAACGTTTCGTTCAAACGACTTTAGCTAAACAATTGGCGCTTTACGTCGTGATGTATATGCCTCTTCAGATGGCGGCAGATTTACCAGAGAATTACGCAAAGCATATGGACGCATTTCAGTTCATCAAGGACGTTGCGGCAGATTGGGACGACACCAAAATCCTTTCCGCGGAACCTGGCGATTACATTCACACTGCGCGTAAAGCAAAAGGAACAGAAAACTGGTTTGTAGGCGGCGTTACCGACGAAAATCCAAGAGATTACACCGTAGATTTCTCATTCCTCGACAAAGGTAAAAAATACGAAGCGACAGTTTACGAAGACGGTAAAGATGCCGATTACATCAACAATCCGCAGAGTTACAAAATCTACAAAAAGACAGTAGACAGCAAGACCAAACTTCCAATCCATTTGGTAAGAAGTGGTGGCTACGCAATTTCCCTGAAACCTATAAAATAATAAAAAATTCCCCTTCCCTGAAGGGGAGATTTTTGAACTTGTTCGAAAATCGGGGGTAGTTTTTTAGGAGCTTAATCCCGCTATCCGCTATATCTTTTTTGTTTTATCAAGTTTTGTCATCAAATCCAGATTTCAAAAAAAAACAAAAAAGGATGCCGCTACTATCGGGGCTATGGGTTTCCACTTCAATCAAAACTTTGTCAGAGTTTAAGGCTTTGACAAAGTTTTTCTTAAATTTTTTTTCAAAATCCTCTGATATGAATTGGATTTCCAAACTTTTCAACAAACAAAATATCTTTCTTTTCCTGCTAATTGGAATGGTCATTTTGGCGAAAGTCATTCCCTTCCACGAATCATACAACCAGTATTTCAATCTGGCAGGATTTATAGATTGGGGAATCGCCGGAATATTTCTGTTGTATGGACTGAAACTTAATCTAAAAGAAGTTATAAAAGATGTCTCCAACTGGAAACTTCATTTGCTGATTCAGTCGGGAACTTTCATTATTTTTCCATTGCTGGCATTGGTGTTTTATCCGTTTTTGAAAGACACATCGTATTACAATATCTGGCTTTCAGTTTTCTTTTTGGCTTGTTTGCCTTCTACGGTTTCATCATCTGTAGTAATGGTTTCAATCGCAAAAGGAAATGTCACTTCAGCGATTTTCAATGCATCCATTTCAGGAATCATCGGAATAGTGATGACGCCACTTTTGATGAGTTTTTTCCTGACATCCAATGGAGAAGGCGGAAATCAATCCGAAATCATCCAGCAATTATTACTCAAAGTTTTGTTGCCAATCATCTTAGGGATTTTGCTCAATCCAATCTTCAAAAAATGGGTAACGAAATATGCGAATGTCATCGCAGAATTTGATAGATTAATAATCTTACTAATTGTTTACGAAAGTTTTTCAACAGCATTTATAGAAAATATCTTCGTTTCTGTGCCTTCATTTGTATTCGTTGCTTTGGCTTTGAGCGTTGTCTTTTTGTTTTTCGCAACCTATTACATTTTGAAATTCATCGCCGAAAAACTGAACTTCAAACCAAAAGATGTCATCACAACAACATTCTGTGGTTCCAAGAAATCCTTAGTTCACGGAAGTCTATTCCTTTTGGTTTTAGGAATTCCCGATGACCAGAAAGTTTTGTTTTTGCTGCCGGTGATGATTTATCACAGCTTCCAATTATTCTACGTCAGTTGGCTCGCCAACAAAATTGCAAAAAGAACAGAAATTGTCGAGAATTAATTTTATAATAACATATAATCTTTGATAAGTTTTAGGTCTTTGCGAACCTTAAAAACAGTTAGATTTTTTAAAAAAACTTTGCGGACTTTGCGTTAAAATTTCTCATTACTATCAAAACAGAATTTCAAATAATTAATTTTCAATAGTATCTGAATTTTGTTTAAATTTAATATAGACCTTAAAAAAATATTTTATGAAAAAAATAATCACATTTTCTTCAATCATACTTTCCTCCATTTTCTATTCTCAGGTTCAGAAAGTAGAACCTGCATTCTGGTGGAGTGGAATGAAGAATCCGGAACTTGAACTTTTGGTGTACGGAAAAGACATCAACAATCTTCAACCCGAATTTTCAAACGGAATCAAAATCAAAGAAGTCAAAAAAGTTGAAAACCCCAACTATCTTTTCGTAACCATCGATACCAACGGAATTCAACCCGGAAAAACAAAACTGAATTTCAAAAACGGAAACAAAACCGTCAAAACCATCGATTACGAATTCAAACAAAGACAACAGAATTCTGCCAACAGAGATTCTTACACTTCGTCAGACGTAATGTATCTGGTAATGCCGGACCGTTTCGCCAACGGAAATTCGAAAAATGACAACACACCAGACACAGCCGAAAAATCTGACAGAACTAAAACGGGCGGACGTCACGGCGGCGATATTGCCGGAATCGTAAAAAACTTGGACTACCTAAGCGAACTGGGCGTTACCACACTTTGGAACACACCTTTGTTGGAGGATAACGAGCCAAGCTTTTCTTACCACGGCTACGCACAAAGCGATTATTACAAAATCGACCCGCGTTACGGAACCAATGACGACTACAAAAATCTGGCGGACGAACTTCACAAGCGAAAAATGAAACTCGTAATGGATTATGTCACCAATCATTGGGGTTCAAAAAGTTGGATTATACAGGATTTACCTGCGAAAGATTGGATTCATTATTGGGAAGAAGGCAAGAATGGTTTCCAAAGAAGCAATTACAGGATGACCACACAATTCGATACCAACGCTGCAAAAGTGGACGAAGCCGCTTGTATGGACGGCTGGTTCGACACCACAATGCCGGATATGAACCAAGGTAATCCAATGGTTGTCAATTATATGGCTCAGAATGCGATTTGGTGGATAGAATATGCGGGGCTGGACGGACTTCGCGTAGATACATATTCTTACAACGACAAAAAAGGAATTGCAGAATGGACAAAACGCATCACAGATGAATATCCAAAATTCAATATCGTTGGTGAGGTTTGGATGCAGGACCAGGCGCAAATGGCGTATTGGCAGAAGGATTCTAAAATTGCAGCGATAGAAGGTTATAATTCTCATTTGCCGTCGGTAATGGATTTTACATTGTTTGATGCCGTTGGTCAAGCTTTCAAAGAAGAACCAGGATGGGACGCAGGAATGCAACGAGTTTACGGGAATTTCACCAATGATTTCCTTTATCCCGACATCAATAATATCTTGGTCTTTGCCGAAAATCACGATACGAACCGACTGAATCAAACCTATCCAAATGTTGCAGATTATAAACTGGCGATGAGCTTAATCTTAACAGTTCGTGGGATTCCACAATTGTATTACGGTTCTGAAATCGGAATGGCCGGCGACAAAGGAAAAGGTGGCGACGGCGAGATTCGTCAGGATTTCCCTGGAGGTTGGGCCGGTGACAAAAACAATGCTTTCACAAAATCCGGCAGAACAGCGTCTCAAAGCGAATACTTCGATTACACCAAAAAAATTCTGAACTGGAGAAAAGGAAATGAGGCGATTCATAAAGGAAAAACCTTGCATTACATTCCGAACAACAATGTGTATGTTTATTTCCGCTACACCGATAACAAAAGAGTGATGGTGGTTATCAATAACAACAAGGAAACTCAAAACCTCGATTTGAAGCGTTTTTCTGAAGGTCTTAATAATTTAACCAAAGGAAAAGACATTCTTTCTGACAAAGATTTTGATTTGAAAACAAATTTGTCTGTCGCTGGAAAATCTTCATTAATTTTAGAATTGAAATAATTAGCATAACTAATGATTCAAAGTGAAATGTAATTGAGTTTACAGACAAATTTTTACATTCGTTTAATTATATTATGAGTATGGAAAATCAATTACAATTAGCAAATCGTTTTCGGGAAGTTATCCTAAATGGAACTTGGATTGCGAATACGAATTTCAGAAATCAGCTGGAAAATTTAGATTATAAAATGGCTACAGCTAAGTTTCAGAATCTAAATACGATTTCCGTTCTTGCACAACATATTCATTATTATATCAAAGGAATCAAAAATGTTTTGCTTGGTGGTGATTTGGAAATAAGAGATAAGTATAGTTTCGATTTTCCGCCTGTAGAATCTCAGCAGCAATGGGAAAATATCCTTGATGAATTTTGGAACGATTCTGAGGAATTTGCAAAACTTATAGAAACATTGCCAGAAGAAAAACTCAATGCAGATTTTATTGATGAAAAGTATGGAACTTACATTAGAAATATTGACGGAATGATAGAGCATAGTTATTACCATCTTGGTCAGATTGTATTAATCAAAAAAATTATAAACACTCAAAATATACTTAAATGAAAAAATCTCTGTCTTTTTTACTTTTTCTTATTCTATTCGTTTCAGTTCCGCTTTCTGCCCAGAAAAAAGGCTTTTACGAAAATGTTCAGAAGAAGAATATCAACAAATTATTAGACGATTTCAATACGTTTGCAGCCAGTGCAGATTTTGAAAAATACTTTGATTGTTTCGCTGAAGAATCAACTTTTATCGGAACAGATGCAACGGAAGTCTGGAACAAAAAAGAATTCAAAGAATGGGCAAAACCGTTTTTCGATAAAAAAACAACCTGGAATTTCAAATCTTTAAAACGAAATATCTATTTCAGCAAAGACGGAAATTACGCTTGGTTTGATGAAATCCTTGACACGCAAATGAAAATCTGCAGAGGTTCTGGCGTTGTCGAAAAAATCGGGGGAAAGTGGAAAGTGAAACAATACGTTCTTTCCGTAACGGTTCCAAATGAAGTAGTGGACGAAGTTGTCAAAATCAAAGCGCCAATTGAAGACGCTTTGATTCAAAAATTAAAATAATTATATACCTTAAATAAACAATGACAAAAAAAATAAAACCAAATCTCTCCATCGCTCAGATTATCAATATGAGTATGGGATTTTTGGGAATCCAGATGGCATTTGGATTACAAAACGGAAATGCGAGTCGTATCCTCGCAAATTTGGGTGCTGATGTCCACGAGCTCTCTTGGTTTTGGTTGGTTGCTCCAGTTACAGGATTGATTGTGCAACCAATTATTGGTCATATGGGCGATAACACTTGGAGTCCTCTTGGCCGTAGAAAGCCTTACTTTTTGATTGGTGCAGTTCTCTGCGCTATCGGTTTGGTTCTCCTTCCGAACGCAGCCTCCGTAACGCATATGATTGCGGCGAATGTCTTATTATTAGCGGTAATTTTCCTAGCGATGATGGACTTTTCCGTCAACATTGCAATGGAACCTTTCCGTGCTTTGGTTGGCGATATGTTACCAAAACATCAGGGAACTTTGGGCTTTTCAATCCAAACCATTTTGATTGGAATCGGAGCGGTGATTGGTTCAGAAATGCCAAACTGGTTGACAAAACTAGGAATTTCTAATGTTGCACCGGAAGGCTATGTGGCTGATAATGTAATTTATGCTTTCTACGTTGGAGCGACAGTTCTAATTATTTCGATTCTCTACACGATTTTTACAACCAAAGAATATTCTCCAGCAGAGTTTGCAGAATTCGAAGGCGGAAAAGACTTGGTGGAAGAGCATTCGAAATTTTCTGATATGTTCAAGGATTTTGCAAATATTCCTAATCTGATGAAGAAATTGGGAATCGTTCAGTTCTTCTCTTGGTTCGCACTTTTTACTATGTGGGTTTTCACGACAAGTGCTTTGGCAACCCATCATTTTGGACTTTCTCCGCAAGACACCAAATCTGTTGACTTTAATAAGGCTGGAGATTTGACTGGACATTTATTCGGACTTTATAACTTATTTGCGATTCCATTTGCATTCTTATTAACGCCGATTGCTAAAGCGATTGGAAAAAAACAAACGCATGCTTTAGCCTTGGCAAGTGGCGGTTTAGGTTTGATTTCGATGTATTTCATCAAAGATACTTCAATGCTTTGGATTTCGATGGTGGGATTAGGATTTGCGTGGGCAAGTATTTTAGCAATGCCTTATGCGATGTTGATTGATGCAATTCCACAAAGAAAAATGGGCGTTTATATGGGGATTTTCAATTTCTTTATTGTTGTTCCACAAATCATCAACGGTATTTTTGGAGGACCAATTGTGGCAAATTTGTTCGGAAGTATGGCGATAGATTATGTTGTTGTGGGCGGTATATGTATGTTGTTAGGCGCTTTGATTACTTTGATTTTCATTAAATCTCAGGAAGAATCTCCAAAAGAAATCGAAGAGGAAATCCAGCAGGTTCATTTTTAAATGCAGAAATTTTAGCGTAAATAGAAAACTCCGACCATATCGGAGTTTTTTCGTTCTTATCGTACATCAATGTGTAAGAGTTTTCAAAAAAGGAAATTTGTATCAACAAAAAAGTCTAACAATTAAAATCAATTTTAAAATGAAAACAATATATCACAGCTCAGACAGTAGAGGTTACGCCAATCACGGTTGGTTGAAAAGCCATCACACCTTTAGTTTTGCCAGTTATCACAATCCAGAAAGAACCCACTTCGGAGTTTTGAGAGTTTTGAATGACGACTTCGTGGAAGGAAGTATGGGATTCGGGAGACATCCACACCGCGATATGGAAATTATTTCTATTCCATTGGAAGGCGATTTGCGTCACGGTGATAATATGGGTAATTCCGGAATCATTAAAAAAGGAGACATCCAGGTAATGTCAGCAGGAACAGGGATTATGCACAGCGAAGAAAACGCAACGGAACAACCAGTAAAATTCCTGCAAATCTGGATTATCCCAAACAAAACCGACGTTACACCAAGATATGACCAAATGGACATCGAGGAAAAATCGGTTCAGAATGATTTTCAGCAAATTCTTTCTCCTAATGCGGACGATGCAGGCGTTTGGATTCATCAGGATGCTTGGTTCAATTTGGCAAAATTCGACAAAGGCTTTTCCAAAGAGTATAAAATCAACAAATCCGGAAACGGCGTTTACGCTTTTGTCATCAAAGGAAAAGCAAAAATAGGAGACCAGATTTTGAATGAAAGAGACGGTTTCGGAATTTGGGATACAGACAGTTTCACTTTAGAAGCTGAGGAAAAATCCGAAATATTATTGATGGAAGTTCCGATGGAATTACCAAGATAATTTAAAGTAAATCATATTTTATCTTTCGCAAATCAAGCAAATTTGGCTAATCTATTTCCAATAGTTTATCTGCTGAATTGGTGAAATCTGCGAGAGATAATTTTATAGATTTATCCTGCATTAATTCAATATTATCTTTTTAATATTTTTTTAAGAAAATTACCCGCATCTCGGTATGAGAATTGTCATTGAAAAATCTTAAATTTGGCACTTTAAAAAGTAAAACTGAAAACAGGTAAAACGCAAAGAACAAAAGTTCTGCAGAAATAGAAAGATTTCAAGCGTTTATCTACAAAAACATTAATATTTACAGATGAGATTACTTATTGTTGGAAATGGCGGCCGTGCTTCGGCTTTAGCAACTAAATTGAGCGAGGACAGCAGAATTACGAAAATGTTTTTTGCGCCCGGTAACGCCACGACAGAAAAATTGGGAGAAAATATAAACGAGTCAGATATCATTACACTTAGAGATTTTGCGATTAAAAACAAAGTCGATTTGACAATTGTTGGTCCAGAAGCACCTCTTGTAGATGGGATTGTAGATGAGTTCAAAAAAGTGGATTTGAAAGTTTTCGGTCCTTCAAAAAAAGCAGCTTCTTTGGAAGGCAGCAAAGCGTTTTCTAAAAAATTTATGAAAACCTACGGAATCAAAACAGCACAATCTGTGACATTTGATTCTTACGTTGATGCAAAAGAATATTTGCAAAAACAAGTGTTTCCTTTGGTAATCAAAGCGAGCGGTTTAGCTGGTGGAAAAGGCGTTGTAATTGCCGAAGATTTGGAAGAAGCAGAAGGTACAATCCACGATTTTATGATTAAAAGAATCTTCGGAGATTCTGGTATTCAGGTGATTATCGAGGAGTTTCTTCAAGGTTTCGAAGCATCCATTATCGGAGTTTCCAACGGCGAAAAAATCTTCCCTTTCGTTCCTGCAAAAGATTACAAAAAAGTTGGTAACGGCGACAAAGGTCCAAACACTGGCGGGATGGGTTCTGCTGCGCCAAGTCCGGAATTTACAGAAGCACATCATCAGGATTTCGTAGAACATATTATGAATCCAACCGTAGAAGGTCTTAAAAAAGAAGGTCTTAGTTTCAAAGGATTTATTTTCTTCGGATTGATGATTACCAAAAACGGAACATATCTTCTGGAGTATAATATGAGATTAGGCGACCCGGAAACTCAGGTTCTTTTGCCACTATTGGAAAACAATCTGGTAGACGTTATCGAGGATTGTCTTCACGGCAAAGATTTGGATTTGAAATTCAAAAATAAAAAAGCAGTTTGTTTGGTGGTTTGCTCCGGCGGATATCCTCAGAACCACGAGACTGGCTACGAGATTACAGGCGTAGAAAAAGTGAAAGGAAGCAAATTGCTTTATGCAGGCGCAGATTACAGAGGCGAAAGAGTCGTTTCCACGGGTGGCAGAGTTCTGAACTTGGTAGCACTTGGAGACACTTTCGAAGAGGCTCGCAAAAAAGTGTACGAAGATGCAATTGCAGTAGATTTTGACTACGGTTTTTACCGAGAAGATATTGCGAAATTCTAAAATATACAGAGATGTTGGGCGACCAATGTCTCTTTTTTTTAGAAGCTGTTTCCCGCTTTCCGTTGCAATCTTTTTTGCCAGAAAATTTGTTCATCAATAGAAATCTGAGCACCAGCAAAAAAGGATTTCCACTGCAATCGGGGCTAGGGGTTTTCAGTATCAATTGGAATTTTGTCAATCCTATAGAAAAGGACGAAATGCAAGATGAAACGACATCAATAAAGCGCAATTAAAAAGTTAATTGAAAAAGCAAAATAAAAAACACAATTCAAAAACCCAATAAAATAGACTTTACAAACTTTGATAAGTTTTACGCCTTTGTGAACCTTAAAATATTTTCAATAAAGTCAAAAAAAACTTTGTGAACTTCGTGTTCAAAAAATAAAAAATATCACACACATATATGCAAAACGGAATTATCATTTTAGACTTCGGTTCCCAGTACAACCAGCTTATCGGAAGAAGGATCCGTGAGATGGAAGTCTATTCAGAAATATTACCTTTCAACACACCATTATCAGAAATTTTGGAGAAAAAGCCAAGAGGAATCATCCTTTCCGGAGGTCCAAGTTCTGTGAATGCAGAAAATGCTCATTTGGTAGATAAAGCACTTTACGAACAAGGAATTCCAGTTTTGGGAATCTGCTACGGAATGCAATTGACCGCACATCTGTTAGGCGGAAAAGTAGCGAAAGGCGACAAAGGCGAGTACGGAAAAGCACATTTGGAAATTGTTAAAGAAAATGATTTGCTAAAAGGTGTTTATCAAAATTCCATCGTTTGGATGAGCCATTTTGATGAGGTTTCAGAATTACCAGTTGGTTTCGAACTGAATGCAAAATCCGGCGTTATTGCTTCCATTTCAAATCCTGAGAAGAAAATCTATGGTGTACAATTTCATCCGGAAGTTTCGCATTCTGAGGAAGGTGGAAAGATGATTGAGAATTTCGTTTTCGGAATCTGTAAAGCGGATAAAAACTGGAAACTGACCAATTATATTGAGAAAACAGTTGCTGAGATCAAAGAAAAAGTAGGTGACAACAAAGTGATTCTTGGACTTTCCGGTGGTGTAGATTCTTCCGTAGCTGCAGTTCTGATTCATAAAGCAATCGGCGATCAGCTGAACTGTATCTTTGTTGATACTGGACTTTTGAGAAAAGACGAAGACAAAAAAGTGATGGAAAATTACGGAAAACATTTCAAGATGAACATCAAATTGGTGGAAGCTTCCGAAAGATTTTTATCCAAATTGGCTGGCGTTGGCGATCCTGAACAAAAACGTAAAATCATCGGTAACGAGTTCGTTCACGTCTTCGATGAAGAATCCAAAAAAATTGAAGGTGCAAAATTCCTGGCGCAAGGAACAATCTATCCCGATGTCATCGAATCTCAATCTGTAAAAGGACCTTCGGCAGTTATTAAATCTCACCACAACGTTGGTGGATTACCAGAAGAAATGAACTTCGAATTACTCGAACCATTGAGAGAACTGTTCAAAGATGAAGTGAGAAAAGTAGGAGAGGAATTGGGTATTCCACACGAGTTGGTTTACAGACATCCGTTTCCAGGACCTGGTTTAGGAATCCGAGTTTTGGGTGAAGTTGATGCGGAAAAAGTAAAAATCCTTCAGGAAGCTGACGATATTTTCATCGAGGAATTATATAAAAATGATCTTTACGAAAAAGTGTCTCAGGCGTTCGTGGTTCTTCTTCCAGTAAAATCTGTCGGCGTAATGGGCGACGAGAGAACTTACGAATATACAGCTGTTGTTCGTTCTGCAAATACGATCGACTTTATGACTGCAACTTGGAGCAGATTGCCTTATGAGTTTTTGGATACGGTTTCCAGCAGAATTATTAACGAAGTGAGAGGAATCAATCGAGTAGCGTACGATATCAGTTCAAAACCACCTGCAACAATTGAGTGGGAATAAGATATTAAAATAAACATTGAAATAATTAATATCCAGTAAGAAATTGCTGGATATTTTTTATTGTATTAATTTATCGTATTTATTAAATTCATATATTTGATATTGTACAGAAATTATTGTTATTGTACATCTATAAAACACACAACAAATGATGAAATTTTTTATACCCTCCAATCAGTTGGAGCGGAGAGAGTACAAATATCTTTTTCAAAAAGGAGACGAAAAATTGAGTTTTGATTTCAATTTGAAAAACGAATATCATTCTGAAAAAAGATTAATCAAAATCAATCGGGAAAATGTACTTGTTAATGATGAAAATCCAGACGAAACATTAATCGGAAATTTGGTATTTCAGGCTTCTGAAGCTTTGTTTCCTTTAGTTTTGCACATCAATTCTTCCGGCTATCCAATTGCGATTTTTAATTCTTCTGAAATTTTGGAACGTTGGAAAAGTTTCATTCCAAGACTTCAAGAATATTATGACAACGGACGTTCCATCAATCTTTTAAAACATATCGGAAAACTATATAGAAATCCCGAAAGATTATTCAAAGGTTTGCAAAACGATTGGTTTTTTTCTGCATTTTTCTTTCCTATTTATGGAGAATATTACAAAAATGAAACGATTGAGTTGGATTATCGTTTTCCTTCCGTTCTCGAAAAAACGAATTACAAAACAGAACTATCACTAAGCGAAGAAAAAACAGAGAAAGAAAAAACCAAAATTAATCTTTCTGCTAAATGCTCTGTTAATGAAAATAGCAAAGCGGAAGGTTACTTCTTATTAAATTCTGACCGAAGTATTCACGAAATTAAAATGGATTTTCATTCTTCTGATATTCAAGACAATATCAATATCATTATTCTAGAAACGAAAGAAATTTTGGAAAGAAAAACGATGATAAATGTTGTATATGATGAGAAAGAAGAACAAGAAAAATTAAGAAAAAGCAAGAGTTTCTTTGTTGAAGAAATAGACAACAAAAATATTTTGCCAAAACACAAATAAAACGCACACGAGATGAAAAAAGGAATTATTTACACCGTCAAAAAAAGTGAAACTTTGGAAAGTCTTGCTCAAGATTTTGGGATTTCTGTAGATGAATTAAGACGTTTCCATAACAATTGGTGCGAAGACATTAGAGACCAAATTGGCTATGACATTTGGGAAGGGAAAAAACTGACCATTGAAAAAGAAAAACTCCCAAAAGAAGAAGTAGAGCAACAGGAAAACGAGAAACATCAAGAAGAAAAACAGCAAAAACAAGAACAAAAAGAGAAAAATGAAGAGGCAAAACGTACCGAACAGGATGAGAAATATTACGTTGTAGATGGTGCAAAATGCTTGTGTGACAAAGGTGCAATTCCTGCAACTTTAAAAGTGACTTCTCATACAAAGGCAATTTTCAACAGTAAAGATGCCGACAAATGGGTGGCAACAGTGGAAGATTTGCAGTTCAAAGAAGGCGTGTCCTGTTTTGGAAGCTGTAAGGTGAAAAATAACAATCCCTGCAGTTTTGCTCCAGCGGGAAAGTGGATGAAACCTTACGAAAAACTAAAAGTGATGGATAAACCTGCTCTTATTGAAACGTCTTATCTGATTTGTTCCGTTGGCGGAAAAATCACCATAAAATACCACGGGCAAAGCGTGAAAATAGGAAATAGTAATCTGCAAAGAGCCAATGCAGAACTGATGAATCAAATCTTGCCGGGATTGGATTTGCAGGAGTTTCAGGCGGAGTATGATGAAAACCAATATTACCAATAAGTTATGGGAAAAATATTAAAAGGAATAGATGGGGAACGTTTTCCTATTATTGGAAACGTTCAAGAATATAATGTAACTTTTATGGAAAATGCTGATATTGCTTCTGTAAAAGAGGAAGAAATTATTTGGCAATTATATTGGTCAAATGAAGATAGCAAGTACGAAAAAGTACCCGCTGCTACTTCTAAACCGAAAAATGGAGTAGAAACGACTTATAAATTTCTACAAAATTTACTAAACAAAAATCTCCAGCTAAAGGCAAGTTACAAAGATGAAACCGTAGAACTACATATCACACCACAAAGCAATGGCGAGGTAAAAATAATAGATGTTTTTTTCTTAGATGTAGAATACAAAGCACAAGATAAAGACAATCTGAAATATCTGAATAGTCTGAACCTGCAAATTTATACGCTGAATATGTTAGGGAAAAATGTAGATTTTAAAATTTATGATACTGTAAATGGCGAAGAAAAAGAGGTCTATAAAAGTGAGAAATCTTTACAGATAATCCAGAAAAACGGTGTTGTAAAAACCAAACAAGCCATTACGCTTTCTCCAATAATGCCGATGCAGACTCAAAAAGATATGTCTGCAAGCGAACATATTTACAAAATGAAAGTCTGGGAAACAGGAAATGAAACCAATTTCTACGAGGAAGAGCTGAAAGTGAAAAATGAAATGGGAAAGATGAGTGTGCCGCAGGATTCTCAAGTTCCTGTAAAAACTGGGGCGAGTGAGCCGGTGAAGAAGAAAGAGGAGGAGAAAGAAAATAATAAGTGTTTTTGTGATAGGGATTTGGAATTGGCTGAACTTAAATTAATTGTGAAACAACTCCGTCTGTCTGAAAAGAAAACATCTACCTCTTTGTTTACAGATGAAAATTGCCCTCTTCCAAGTACTGATAAAACTTATGAAAGATTATTGGAAGAATTAAATAAAGCCTTCAAAACGCACAATATTAATAGTTGTATTAGAAAAATACATTTTTTTGCTCAGTCTTATCACGAAACATCTAGATTAGAAACCACTTTAGAATATGCTAGTGGGAAAGGTTACGATCCTGGAAAACATTCGGAATCTTCTAAACACGACCATACCATTGTTGGAGATGGTCCTAGATACAAGGGACGTGGTGCAATGCAATTAACTTGGAGAGATACGCAAAAAAAATATTTTGAAAATATTATTTCAAAAAAACCATCATTGGTTGGAAATATAAAAATTGATGATTTATTTAATCGGAAAAAGCAATATCAGGAAAAGTATATTTACTTTAAAACTAAATTAGACAAAAAGGGACAACCTATTATTAATTCAAAAGGGAAGAAAGAAAGAGAAAAAATAATTGATCTGATAGATGTTGATTCGGCAGGTTTATTAGCAAATAATCTATTTTTTGCTATTGATTCGGCTGGATGGTTTTGGGATGTATATAAAACAATAGAATACGAAAAGAAGGCATCAAAAGAAAAGTATAAAGAAATATTGCACAAAAATTTAAATGAAGTTTCAGATTATGGAGATAAATATCTTACTATTATTTCAAAATTTGTAAATGGAGGAGGAAATGGAATGGCAGAAAGGCAGGTTTATTACAATGAATTGAAAAATAATGTTTTTAAATTTAATACAAAATGTATCAATCGTGATAAAATTAAAAAATAAAACAATCATCTTTACTGCATTATTAATACTCTTTTTTTTTAATAATGTAAAAGCACAATCGAATTATTATGATTTTGATTTTGACAATCTTCGGGATGAGATAAAACTTAATCGGGATTTTCTCACAATTAATTTTGGAAATAAAAAAAATGAAAATTTTGAACTACCCGAAATTATACCTTTAAATAATCTAAGACTTGTATATAAAAACCCAAACGAAATATCAATATATTATTCTGGTGACAGAGGCTTATATGGAGTGATAAATTTGTATTACAAAAAAAAATGGTTTATAAAAGATATTAATTATTACAGCCCTTGTCAAGAATGTGAGGATCAAAATTATAAAATTTTATCTAAAACAATTAATCTTCCATTATATAAGATAAATTCAGAGTTATTAGATATTAATGCTAAGAATTTTAAATCTTTAAAGTTTTATGATTATGAAAGTATTTTAAAATCATATACTAACATAAAAAAAATATATAATGACTTAGCACAATTTTATTTACTTTCAAGCAGTTTTAATGAATCTGTAATACCTGATTTTAGGAAAAAATTTCCTTTATCAAAGAATAATTTGAATGATTATAATAATATTGCATATATCTTATCTATAAATGGTAATCAAAAGACAGCTATCGAATTACTTCGTGAAATTCTCCATAAATTCCCTAATCGAACCGTTGCCTATCTCAATCTTGCAGACAGCTATTGGGCAATCGGCAACCAAGAATTAGCCAAAGAAAACTACAAAAAATATATAGAGCTAATGAAATTTCAGAAGAAGAATTTAACAAAAATTCCCGAACAGGTTTGGGAGAGAATAAAGTGAAAACAAAAATATGATGACTAAAAAAATATTTGCAATGTTACTATTAGTATATTGTTACTCATATTCTCAACAGATAATTGCAGATTTCAATAATGATAAAGTTAAAGACACACTTAATTATAAATGTTTTAGAATAGGCGAAATAAAAGATATTGTTGAACCTACCTGCAAACTTACCTTGGAGTTACGAAATTTAAATAAAGTTTATCATTTTGATTTGCCATATGTTTATTATCCTGTAATCAGTAATTGTGGAAATGGTTGTATATCTCTTTACGACAATGCAAAAGATACAGAATATACACAAGAGTATAATTATTCAAAAAAATATGATAATTGGATTTTAACGATTGATGAAACTCGTTATAATTATGAAAATGGAAAGGTTGAGAATAATTTACCAAGAGATTATTTATTAGGTATTGATGGTAGAAAATATACTATTGTGAGGGAAATACAAAAACGCAGAGGTAAGGGCAGATTGGTAAAATGAGAAAAAAAAACGTGTTCATACTATTTTTTTTGAATAGTCTGTTATTGTTTTCTCAGACGAAAGAGATACAAAAAAAAGACGAGAGTGATTCGCAATATTCCATTCGGATGATTGACGAAAAACTAATGGTTAAATCTGCCGATTCCATAATAGTTTATAATAATAGTAATTTAATTAGAAATGCAGATTTATTCAGTACTTATTTTTACAGAGGTGTTGCTAAAAATGATTTTTTTCTCGTTTATCAAAACAACGCAAGTACTACTAAAACACAAAGTACCTATCATTTATTTGTTAATAAAGATGATTTATTTTTAATAAGTAAGGAACAAGTTGATTTAAATAGAGACGGTATTTTCATTGCAAAAAATTATATTGTTCCTGTTAAAGTTACAGATATGGATTATGAAACAATGGATGAAAAAAGTGTTTTTGTAAATAGGAAAAATTCTGCCATTTTAAAGAATAAACTGAAAAACAGTGTTTTTTTTAATAATAAAAATGCTTTTGAATTAATATTCAGTTACAAATCAGATGATTTTTTTATTGATTATCCTGTAAATACGTTTAAAATAGGAACTCTTAATTTATTGGATATAAAGAATAGTAACGATATAGCATATTATCTGGAGGAAGCTCAAATTTATGAAGAAGCAATCTTTATTTTGAAAAGTATAATAAAAAAAGAGTCAACCCGAACCGTTGCTTATCTCAATCTTGCCGACAGTTATTGGGCAATCGGTAACGAAGATCTAGCCAAAGAAAACTACAAAAAATATATAGAGCTAATGAAATTTCAGAAGAAGAATTTAACAAAAATTCCCAAACAGGTTTGGGAGAGGATAAAGTAAAAATAACTATATGATCATCATTTACCTCAAAAGCAAAAACGAATTTCACTTAAACAAAAAGACCCATTCAACAGAACGGGTCTTTTACTTTATCGCTTCCTTACATTCTCCAAGATATCCGGGAAATAAGTGTCGGACAGATGTTCAAATTCATCGCCTCGCATAAACATAGACGCGTCAACTTGGTCGTAAGTTTCTCGTCCTGCGGCCGCAATCAGTTCATTGCAAGTGTGCAAAGTATTTTTATGGAATTGGTAAACACGTTCTGTTTTATCATTCGTATCAAGACCTTTGATTAGCATTTTATCTTGCGTTGCAACACCTGTTGGACAAGTATTCGTATTACATCTCAAAGCCTGAATACAACCAAGCGAGAACATAAAACCTCTTGCATTGTTGCAAAGGTCAGCGCCCATCGCAACGGCTCTCAAAATATCCAGTGAAGTCAAAACTTTTCCACTAGCAATAATTCTTAATTTGTCTCTAACTTCATAATTGATCAAAGTTCTATTGACAAATATTAACGCTGGTTCCAAAGGCATCCCTACTCCATCAGAAAACTCCGGCGGTGCAGCTCCGGTTCCTCCTTCTGCTCCGTCAATGGTTATAAAATCAGGATAAATTTTCAAAACATT
>Ga0308157_10003823_pt1 | contig 21070 bp, 11 predicted proteins | sample PhyBR1_FD_201035 | JGI IMG/M metagenome (GOLD analysis project Ga0308157, IMG submission 201035) | Phyllosphere microbial communities from UC Gill Tract Community Farm, Albany, California, United States - DLSLB.R1 | ecosystem: Host-associated > Plants > Phyllosphere > Unclassified | place: USA...
ATTCATGGCACTTGCCAGGATTACTTCGGCCTGACCGTGGGCATTTCCGGCTGCATCAGTTTCTAAACTTGGCGGGAATAAAAATCTTTTCTGATCGGAATTGAAATAACCAACAACCAGTTTTACAGCTTTGGTATTTTTGAATTTCAGATGTGTTCCGTTTTCGTTTTGCGATGTTTCATCGAATGCAATTCCTTTTAGGTTTTGCAGTTCCGGAGCTATTTTTGTCAGTTCCGAAATTGGCGTTCCGTATACTTTTGTTCCGTTTTTGACTGCGTAAGTTCCTTTGCTTTCACTTAGTAAAGTTACCTCAGCGGTTTTCCAAGGTTTGCCTTCTTTAGTTACGATTTTACCGTCTTTTGATGATTTCAGCAAATCCAGATTTCGCTTAAAATTAGCTAATTCTCTTTCGTAATGTGGCAATAATTCTGCCCAGGTTTTGTTGTTTCCGTCGTCTCCGCCAATCGGAATTCGGCGTTGCGCGGTCTGCATACTGTTGGCATACAAATAATGGTCCTTGGTTAGATTCACCAATAATTCGTAATGTTTGATGCTTTCCTCAAGATGCGGAAGGGCTTTATCTAAATCAGCAATTTCGTTGGAATAGCTGTAACGCAAGACCAAAATCGCAGCTTTCACTTTCTCCGAAAAGAAATCGGCGAAGGCTTTGTAAGCGTGCATATCGTTTTTAAGGCGCAGGAATTCTTCCTTGTCTTTGGTTACTTTTGACTCGGCTTTGTCGATGGCTTCAACGGCTAATTTTCCGTGTTGCGTGATTTCGGCGATGATTTGCGTTGGCAATTCCCCAACGTGTGGTTCTTTGTTCCATTCTTTTTTGGCGTATTCCAAAAGCAATTCTCCCACTGGTCCGCAAGATTCGTGGAATCCAGGATACACTCTCCATTTGGCTGGATTTACTAATTGACTTTCGAACATTCCCAATAATAAAGTCTGACGATTTCCTTCGGTGATTCCGAAACGTCTTAATGTTTTTGGAGCGATTTCTCCCGACTCATCATAGGCTTTTTGGATGTTATTTGCTGCTTCTACATCAGTTCCGTATTTAGTTGCTAAATCTTTACTCCAATATTTAATTTCTTCGTTTCTGTCTCTTTTACTATTCCACGCATATCTTGCCCAGGCTTTATACCAAATCCAGTCGCGATCCATTTCGAGCAATCGTTCGCCAGTTTTTGTTTTATCAGCTGTGTAAGGCCAGTCCCAATACGATGCCTGTGGATACAAATGAAGCGCATTGGCACCATGAGCGGTGTGCATCGCCTGAACCGTTTTCTGGATAAATTCAGGAGATCCGTAACGGAAAGGCTCCAGATTTGCCAAAATATGTACGTTTGAAATGTGAACTGAATTCAGCGAACTTAACTTTTTGTGAATTTCACCCCAAGGTCCGCGAGGCGTGTAAGTTGTCAGGGACTCGCCGTTGTATTTGTGCATCGTGTACAGGTTTTTATACAACGGAAGCGATTTTTCCATAACCAATGGCGCATCGGTGTCGTGCGCGCGAAGGATAATTGGCGGTTCATCCGTTTTTCCTAAAGCTTTCAGTCCGTCCTGAACTCCCGGAATAATCGTTTTGGTAAACCATTCTACGTCGTCATCGATAGTATTAATGGCTTCTCCCAGACAAACCAGCAATCCTACGTTTGGATATTTTTCGATAAAGGCGGTGATTGATTTTTTGGTATAATCAGCGATTTCAGGCGTTATCGGACGTGAACGATCCTGTGTTTTGATGTTGTAATGCTCCGCAAAAGGTTTGGAAACGATGATATTATAGAACATCTGAATTACCCAGATTCCTCTTTTGTTGGCTTCTACGGTTAGGTAGTTATAAATTTCTTCGTTCTTTTTGAAATCCTCTTCGCTTACTTCCAGAGCAAACGGATAGTCTTTTAGTTTTACTAATGAAGCAAACGGATGTCCGTTCCACAAATACAGGGAATTTAACCGGTTGTCGACCATCATATCCAGGTATTTTGTCCACAGTTTTTTGTCGTAAAACCAAGGAAACGATTCAGGTGTATATGGATATTCGTAAACGTCTCTTCCTGGAAGATAAACCGGTTTTTGTACTCCGATACAAGATCCTCTCAAAACCATTTCAGGACTGTCTTCGATATTGATTTCGGATGGAATTTCACCTGAAGTTTTGATTTGGTCTGCTAATTCCAAAGCTCCGTACAAAGCTCCGGTTGCATCGGTTCCTTCAATGAAAATGATGTTTTTTTGTGTGCGAATTTGAAAGCCTTCTTTCTTGGTTAATTGGCTATCATCGATTTTGGCAGTTTTGGCATTTTGCTTCCAAAAATCGGTTCCTTTTTCGCCAATTACGATTACTTTATCTTTTGATTTTTTAGGGGTTTTGTCAGCGAAAGTTATTTTAAATCCTTTTGCTGTTGCGGTTTCTGATAGTTTTTCGGCTCCATATTGTGCTCTTGGCGCTTTGGCATCACGAACGATGGTGATGTTTTGCGCTGATGCAAAAGTTGCGTATAGTCCTAAAAAAAGTAAGCTTAGATATTTCATTGTATTGTAATTTTTATTCTTAGACCTGACAGGTTTTTGAAACCTGTCGGGTCTGTTTGATTTCGATATTAATTCTGAAAAATTTTCTTCAAATAAGCAACGTTGGCTCCGTAATTGGCTTTTACGTTATGCACTTGCGTTACATCACGGGAACGTTCTACGATTAACCAGCCACTCCATTTCATTTCGTCCAGCGTTTTTTTGATTTTTGGCATATCAACATTTTTATCGTTTTCCAACCAAACGGTATCTGTTGTAGATGCGTGAATTTGTGCCAGATGTTTTTTTCCTAAAATCTTTAATTCTGTTGCGATGTCTCTTCCGTTGTCTACGGCATTCGCGAAATTGAAAGAGCTTTTGATGTGCTTACAGCCAATTTCTTCCAATAGTTTTTTCTCTTCCGTAGCGTTTAGTGAAGTTTCGATGGCGATTACTCCTCCAATTTTACCGACTTGTTTGCCTGCCCATTTTAATCTTTCGATAATGATCGGACGTAGTTCTGGATTTTTAGTCAAATCGCTTTCTGTACCTAAAGGCAAATAAGCAACTTTAACTTTCATATTTTTCATTGTCGCCACACAATCATTAATCATCAAGTTAATCGAATCTCTTTTGGCAAAGGATTGTGCATAAAATCCGGACATGGCAATGGAACTTATTCCGACCCCTGTTTCTTTTGATTTATCCAGAAACTTTTGTCTTTCAATTGGATCACCTAATTTACTGTCGAAAGTTGGTCTTTTTCCTAAACCGCCCATATCGAGCTCGATTCCGTCTGCTTTTATTTCGCTGGCCAAACCAAAGGCTCCGAGTTTTTGTCTTTTTAAAATCATCCAGTCACAGACTGCCACTTTGTAACGCTGCTTTTTATTTGATTGAGCTGAAACTTCGCTGTTGAATGTTCCTGATAAAAGGACAACCAATGCAATAAACAAGCATCTTCTTAAATTAGTTAACTTCATAATTATTATTTTTTATTACTACAGATTAAAAATAATCTGCTAAATCTGCCACCCGAGCGATAGCGAACAGGCGGTGCAAATCTGCGAGAGTAATTTTTCCCGCAGATTAAGCAGATTCATGGAGATTAAAATTCTTTAATGATAATCTGTTGCGAATATCTTACTCTTCTTCTGCTTTAACAGCCTTCACTTCAACGCCTTCTTGTCCTGGCCAGATTCCGTTTTTGATAGGAAGTGCTACCAGTTTACTCGGATCAATTTTTACATATTTCAGTTTTTGTCTTCTCCAGGTATATACGATATGCACCATTCCGTCTGAACTTTGAATTATCGATGGATAGGAATATTGACTGATTTTTGAATCTTCTAAAACTAAAGTCGCTTTCCAATTGATTCCGTCATCAGAAATAGAAAGATTCAAAGGCGTTCTTGGTCCTTTAGCTTCTTTGCCAGGAGGTAAAACATGGTTGTAAACCAATAAATGTTTTCCGTTTTTCAATGTTACGGCATCGGTTCCAGAGTTGTTATTTGGCAAACCAATTAGTTCTAAATCCGACCAAGTTTTTCCGTTGTCTTTAGAAAAAGTACTGAAAATAGCCCTGTTTTTCGTCCTTCCAATTGCCTGAATTCTTCCGTCTTTATGAAACAGAATACTTGGTTGAATGGCATTTATTTTTTGTTTCCCTCTTGAAATTGTATCGCCCAAAACCCAGGTTTTTCCAAAGTCCGGACTTGATTCCATACGCAGATGCCAGCCATTTCCTTCGGTACTCGAAGGAAGTAATAAGGTTCCGTTGCTCAATAAAACCGGTTTGTTTTTGATTGGCCCAAGAAAATCTTTACTCGGCATATCAATTTTATCAGACCAGGTTTTTCCTCCATCAGAAGAAGTTCTGTAAACGCCCCACCACTCGGATGGTTTTGGTCCAATTTTATAAAACAGCATCAAATCGCCTCCCGGAATTTGGTACAAAACAGGATTCCATGTCGGAAATCTTGTTCCGTCTTTCATCACGCCATCTGCAACCTTAATGGATTCACCCCATTTGTCGCTTCCTTTTGGCTTTATAGCCGAATAAATACAAACATCAGGATGTCTTTCGTGTGATCCTCCAAACCAGGCCGAAACCAAATCTCCATTGGTTGCTTCCACAATCGTTACGGAGTGGCAGGACGGATAAGGCGCTTTGTCGTAAATGAATTCATCTACCAAAATTCCTTCTTTCCAGGTCTTTTTTTCCAAAGCAGATTTACAGCTTCCCAAAAGTAGAAGTCCAAAAAAGGCAATTGTTATGTGTTTGAGTTTCATTAATTTATTTTTTAAATATTTATGATGTTTATTTTCAATGGATTATGCAAAAATAAGCCTGCAAAAATTTATTAAGTGTAAAAATAACACTAAATAAATGATTTTGCAACCTGTACAGTCCTGAATTAGGAAAAATTTAGGTGTTTTTTATTTTACATTCAAAACATAAGAACCCGATTCTAAAGTCAGGACTATGTTGTTGTTTTCTGTTTTATAAGAAGATGAAAATTGAGCCAGTTTTTGTTTGTTCACGGTTACTGATGAAGCATTAGCTGTTGGCAGATACACCAAAGCCGATGAATTGGCCGGAACGGTAATTTTCCATTCCAAGGTGTTTTTGTTTTTCTTCCAGTCGCTTTTAATCAATCCATAAATCGATTCATAAGAAGCATTTACATAAGTCAATCCCGCATTAAAATCTGGTTTCATAATAATTTGTTTGAAACCCGGAGTTTCAGGATTGCTCTTGATTCCCGCCATATTTTCGTAGTACCAAATCAATAAATCACCCAAAAGCATCACGTGATTTTGTGAATTCATCGTTGGGTCGGCGGTGTTTCCATTCCATAATTCCCAAATCGTAGTAGCTCCATTTTCGACCATATAACCCCAGCTTGGATAGGTTTTGTTGGAAGCCAGTTTGAAAGCCAAATCCCCTCTTCCAAAATTCGTCAGCGTACGCATCAAAAATTGCGTTCCGATAACTCCTGTGCTGATATGACCGTTTTTAGTTACCTCAACTTCTTGAACCATATTTTGGAAAACTTTATCAATCAAATTTTCAGGAACCATCCCGAAAGCCAAAGGCAATACGTTTGCCGTTACGGTATTATTGGCGTAGTAGTTTTTCTCCGTATTTAAAAATTTGGCGTTGAATGCTTTTTTGATTCTTGTTGTCAAATCATCATAATGGGCAATATCAGCATCTGCATTTGCGATTTTGGCAAACTTTTTCATAATGCCCAAAAGCTGGTAATAAAACGCACTGGACAATAATTGTCCATCGGTTAAACGTGCAGGATCTTTGGAACGAATCAACTCTAATGATTCCGGCGGAACGCACCAATCACCGTATTTGTCCTTGTCCATTAAATCATTTTGAAGATAATTTTCTTCCATATACACCATCCATTTTTTCATAGACGGATATTGTTTTTTGATCACTTCTTTGTCGCCAAATTGTTGGTACAGCATATCGCCCACTGTGATATAAGTTCCTGGCCAGGTCACATTATCACCGTAATAACGCCAAAATGCCGGCGCTACATCTGGCAACCCTCCATCCTGTGTTTGCGAATATTTAATATCATCGAGCCATTTGGCATACAAAGTCTGGTTATCGAATAAAAAACTTTCGCCATAAGCACCGGTTGTTCTGTCCCCCAACCAAGGCTGACGCTCGTTTCGTTGTGGACAGTCGATTGGCATTCCTTTGTAATTTCCGCTGATTCCCCACCAGGCATTTTTAAAAATCTGGTTCATCGTCGCATCCGAAGATTCAAAAGTTCCTGTCGTTTTTATATTGTCATAAACTACTTTTCCAGTGAAATTCTCCAATGTTGGTTTGGTTGGGAAACCTGAAATTTCGACAAATCTAAATCCGTGAAATATAAAACGAGGTTCCCAGATTTCTTCTCCTTCGCCTTTCAAAGTATAAACATCAGTGGTTTTCGCATCACGCAGATTGGCAATGTACAATGAACCATCAGCCTGCAATGACTCGGCAAATTTCATTGTGATTTGGTCGCCACTTTTCCCTTTTACTTTAAGTTGCAGCCAGCCCACCATATTCTGACCCATATCTAAAATGTAAGTTCCTTTGACAATTGCTTTAATCGAAATCGGTTTTACCTCGCTCATTATTTTCATATTCGCCGACATTTGCGCTTCATAAAAACCGCCCGGTTCCTGAACGTATCTGGCGTTTACCCAGTTTTTATCATCAAAATTGGTGGTAGCCCAGCCTTTCATTTCCTTACGTGCATCGTATTCTTCACCGTCATATTCGTTGTTGGACAAAATCGGTCCGTCGGTGGTTAATTTCCAGGTATCGTCAGTTCGAATGATGTCTTTGGTTCCGTCGGTATATTCGACAAACAACTGCAAAGCCATTTTCGGAAAACCAAATGATTTGATTTTATACGGTTTGTAATCCTGACGCATCGCAAAAAATCGTCCGTTTCCTAAAATGGTTCCCAGCATATTTTTGCCTTCTTTTAATTGCGAAGTCACATCAAAAACATTGTATTTTACGTTTTTGGTATAATCCGTCGGAACGGGTGCCAAAACCTGATCGCCAATTTTATTTCCGTTGATGTACAACTCATACAAGCCCATTCCCATAATGTAAACTTTGGCGTTTTTGACCTGTTTTTTTACATCAATTTCTTTTCGCAGATAACGTGCTGACAATCTCGAATATTGGGAAACACTATCATCTTTCGACAATTTCTCATAGCCGATCCAGCGTGTCGATTTCCAATCCGCATAGGTTAAAATCCCAATGCTGAAATGGGCATTTTCAGTAGATTTAATTTCACCTTTATTCGTAAAAACAGTCACTTTCCAAAACGCATTTTGTCGGTCTCCCAGCTTTTTCCCGTTGTAGATAATATTGACAGATTCATTGCTTGTTACTTTTCCGCTATCCCATAAATCGGCTTTGTTTGCATTCAGATTTTCTAATGTTGAAGCGACCATAATTTTATAAGCCGTTTGTTTTACATCGTTTACATCCGACTTTATCTGCCAGCTCAAACGTGGCTTTAAAACATCAATTCCTTCCGGATTGTTCAGCATTTCGCATTGCAGATTCGTTACGCTGATTTTGTTTTGGGCTTGCGCCAAAGAAAAACAAAGCGATGCAATGATGATGAAGGTATGTAGAAATGATTTTTTCATAAGTTTTATTTTAATTTCAGGAATTTCCACAGATTGAATTTCTGCTTTTCCGTTGGAACTGATTCTGGTTGATAAACATTTACTTCTATTTTATCCCTATCAGTTACTACAATTCCAAAGTGGTTTTCTATGTTTGAAGTTATTCGCTCAAATTTCCCAAGCGATAACATTTTTTGATTTATCTGAACACCATCTGCATAGTCTTCATAAATATCAATTTTTAGTGGTTGATATTCTGGTGTTGATTTAATGAATCTACTAAAAAAATAAGGATCTAAATCCCCAAATTCAAGTCCAAATATTAAAGGCGTTTCTACTAATTGTCCGGTTTTTAGATTTTCGAAACCGCAATGAAACCCGTGTAAATAATAACGCCAATCATCAACTTTTCCTATTTGCCGTTTGTCTCCTTTTATTGAATTAAATGTCAACAATGGAAATTCAGGATTGATAGTAATTTTTAATTTATCAATAACTTTATAAATAAGCTCTTTTGACAATTCACGATATTCCTTTGCACATTTTTCTAAAAAATCTTGATTTGCCTCTATTTCTTCGTCACTAATTAGTTTAGAAATATTAATTTGTGGTTCTATTGTATGAATTCCAACCTGAAATCCTTTGAGCTTTCTTTTTAAATCTTCACCAATCGTCAATCTTTGTTTTTGCATTAACGGATCAAAAACAAGTTTTAAAATCTTTTCTCGTGGAATTAAGCGTATAGCATCAATTGACGGAACTTCTTCAGTCGCTTTTATGATTACTATTTCTGTTGTTCTATTCAATGTTTGGTTTTTAGTTGTGAAAATCAAATAATTTTCTATTCCGATACTAATTTCTCCAATTTTTCTGAAACCCCAATCTCTTTTCCGTTTTTAAAAATCCTAAACCCTTTTCCTTTACCATACTTCTCCCCAGTTTTATCCCAAAGAATCGTGATAATATTCCCGTGATACAACACATTATCCAAACAAAACCAATCCCATTTTTCCTGTGGAATCAACGGATTTACCTCAATTTTTTCATCTGCTCTCGGGCGTAAACCAACTAATCCTGTAATCATCAAATCGTTAAAAGTCGAATGGTTGTAATAACGGCTTCTTTCTTTGTCGCCCATTAACCAATAACCCGTTGTTTCGTCCAGATATTCTCCTATATATGGTTTCCCTCGGTAGTATTGTGATTGCACATACAAATCTATTTGTTTAAAATAATCGGTTTTGGCAACAAAATTCTGATTGTAATTATTCAAAACATTTGCCAAAGCTGTCAAAGTCTGTGAACTCGCAAAAGGCCAAATCGCTCCATCCCATTCGCAGGTTCCGGTTCCGTGTGTCCTAAAACGCGGACTTCTACGCTCGGCAGTTGTCAATCCAAAAGGCGCCGAAAACCCTTTTTCATCCTTAATTTGTTCCCAGGCTTTTTCAAAACCTTTGTCTTTTTGTGGGAGATTAAAATACCACGGAATAAATCCAATCGCCTCTCTCACCTGCGCCAGAGTATCTTTCTCCGTAAACGTTTCAAAGAATTCACTTTTCGGATTCCATAATTTCGTTTCAACCAATTGTTGCAAAACATCAGCTTTGGCTTTAAATTTCGCCTCCACTTCTTTATCGCCTTTCATCGATGCCATTTTCGAAATCGCCACAGCATTTCCAAACATATAACTGTTAATCGTCGGTCTTGCATTTTGTACTTTTCGCCCGCCACTCAACGATTCTTCCATTCCGTCCTTTACATCGTGTTGCCAAAACAAACCGTCTTTACGCTGACGGTCTTTTTCCCAAACCGCATAATCCGTCACCATATCTGGATACATATCCAATAAGAATTTTTCATCCTTATTCACCAAATACCGATTGTACAACGCATCAGCCGTCCAGCTACTGAATTTATACAATTTGTTCATCGGTTTTCCTTCATTGCCTCGGTACCAAATTTTCACATCCTGCTCAATGTATTGCGGATCGTGCACCCAGCGAAATTCATTGATATGGTGCCCCACCGCACAAGCAATCAAATTGTATTTATCGGCATACGAACGATCTACTAAAAACTCGGTAATTCCGAAACCAAGTGGCGTTTTCTTGATGTGTTTTCGAGCCGTCCACCAACGATAATAATAAATCTCCTCAAAATTTTGCTGTGGACATTCAAACAAAGGAACATTCTTTTCCATCCACGCCCACGCACTGTCATTCGGAATCGCAAATTTCAGATTCTCATCTTCCATCCTGTTGAAATAATCCACATAATGCTTAAAATTATCCGCTTTCAAAACAACAGAAGTTCCTTTTTTAGATTGCCCTGCACCCGATTTACAACCGCTGTTCAAAGCCGAAATCAGAACTACAAAAGCAATTATTTTGTATTTAAATTGGTGTAACATATTCAAATTATTTTAATTTTTTGGGCGTGACCCTCCGGAACCCCGATAGCTATCGGGGTCGGGTCGTGCTGTACGTTCCCGCTTCCCGATGAAAAATCGGGAGAGCTCCACTGCCATCACTCACGCGGAGTAACAATCACGTTTATTTTATTTCTTACTTCTTCAAGGTTTTCATTATATCTTTTCGCACAGTTTTGTCATTTCGACGGAGGAGAAATCACATCCAATATTCTACAACAGTGAGTGCTCCACTTGTGTGATTTCTCCTCCGTCGAAATGACAAACTAGACTGGCTATTTATGTTTTTAATTCGCTGAAAAACTATAAGTCTGCCCAGCTTTCATTTCCACATCATATTCATTGTACTTTGGCAATTGCACTTTCGGCAATTTTGCTTCTTTGGAAATAATCGGTTTTTTCACTTCCACATCATAAAACAACGGATTTGGGTTTTTACCTTTTGCTTTTTTAAGCACAATTCCTTTGTCCGCTTTCAAAGTATTTTCCAATTTCAATCGGCAGTTTCCTCCTAATTTTGAATACACTTTCAAAGTCGAAACTTTATTGTTTTTCCACGTCATATCAATTACAAATCCGCCTCTTGTTACCAAACCTTTAATGCTTCCATCTTTCCAAACCGTTGGCAATGCAGGCAATAAATGAATCGCATCTTCCTGACTCTGCATCAGCATTTCAGCAATTCCGGCAGTACAGCCAAAGTTACCATCAATCTGAAACGGCTGGTGAGCATCGAGCATATTCGGGTAGGTTCCTCCGCCTTTTCTTTGGTCAGCGGTTACCAAATGCAATTGATCCTGAATTAGTTTGTAGGCGTGATTTCCGTCTAATAATCTGGCCCATAAATTCACTTTCCAGCCCATTGACCAGCCTGTCGATTCGTCAGTTCTGTAAATCAGGGATTGTTTCGCTCCTTCAAATAATTCAGGTGTTTTGACTGGCGAAATCTGATTGCTCGGAAACAAGCCGTACAAATGCGAAACGTGTCGATGGTTGTCTTTCGGGTTATCCCAATCGTCCTGCCATTCCTGTAACTGATTATGTTTACCTATTTTCATCGGAGGCATTTTAGCCAATGCTTCACTTAATTTTTTAGTGTAATTTTCATCCGGAGCAACCAGTTTCGAAGCTTTAATCACATTCGAAAACAAATCAAAAACTAACTGATTGTCCATCGTAGTTCCGGAAGCAATAGTTGATTTTCCCGTTCCTCCAGCGTGTGTGTTTTCAGGAGAACTTGATGGTACCACCACCAAATATCCTGTGTTGGGATCGGTAATCATAAAATCCAAAAAGAAATCGGCTGCTCCTTTGATTACAGGGTAAATTTCTTTTAAATAATTGAGATCGCCTGTGTACAAATAACGTTCCCACAAATCCTGCGAAACCCAGGCACCGCCTGTCATCCACATTCCTGACGCAGCCGAATCTACCGGAGCAGTTACGCGCCAGATATCAGTGTTGTGATGCAAAACCCAGCCATTAGCGTTGTACATTGTTTTTGCTGTTACTGCACCCGTAACGCTTAATTCTTTTGCCATTTGGATAAAAGGCTCGTGCATTTCCGAAAGATTCGTTACTTCTGCTGGCCAATAATTCATCTCAGCGTTTATGTTTGTCGTGTATTTACTGTCCCAGGGCGGAGTCACCATATCATTCCAAATTCCTTGTAAATTGGCAGGCTGACCTCCAGGCTGTGAACTTGAAATCAACAAATAACGTCCAAACTGAAAATACAAACTCGCCAATTGTGGATCGAATTGATTTTTGAAATCACGGATTCTTTCGTTTGTTGGTTTTTTGATAGCATCGTTTGAACCTAAATCCAATGCCACTCTATTGAAGAATTTTTGATAATAGGCAATGTGTGCTTTTTTGATTTCATCAAAACTTTTCGGTAATGCTTTTTCCAAATACGATTTGCTTTTTGCAACTTCGTCTTCGGTAATGTCCTGATAGTTTTTGAAATTGGTTGCTATCGAAATGTAAAGCGTCACTTCATCAGCTTTGTTGATGATTAGGATTCCGTTGCTTGCCGAAACTTCTCCGCCTTTATTTTTGGCTTCAATTCGTCCTTGGAATTTTACTTTTCCTTTTACATTTTCGAAATTAGTCCCAACTCCCGAAAGCAGAATTTGATTTCCTTCCGTTGATGGAACGGTTTTGTCAATCGGACTATTCATAAAAACATTCGCCGTAATCTGTCCCGGCTGGCTTGCCGATAATTTTACCACAATAACCTGATCTGAAAAGGATATCAGTATTTCTCTGGTAAATTCTACTCCGTTAACGGTGTATTTTACTTTTGCCGTAGCGTTTTCGATATCTAAATCACGGTAATAATTGGTGTATTTTTGATGTCCCGGAAACGAAATATAAGCGCTTCCAAAAGTCTGGTACGGCATTCCGTCGTTGGTCTGCGACATAATATCACGGGTCGCCAAATCCTGTGCCTCATCAAATTTTCCTTCGAAAACCAGCTGTCTTACTTTTGGCAAAGCCTCGATTGATTTTGTATGTGCATTGCTGTTTGGCGAACCTGCCCAAATGGTTTCTTCGTTCAATTGTAAACGCTCCACAGCAGGATCTCCAAAAACCATTGCACCCAAACGGCCGTTACCCAAAGGCAAGGCTTCGTTCCAGATGGTAGCGGGTTTGTCGTACCACAATTTTAGTTCGCTTTTGGTTTGCGCTGTTGAGGCGAAGAAAACAATTCCGAAACAGAGGGCTGTAATTTTACTTTTTAACTTCATAGCTTGTGGTTGATGGTTAATAGTTGATGGTTGTTGGTTAATCAATTATTAAATTCATATTTTTTTATTCCTAAATTTTTATCAAAAGATAAATGTTCTTGAATTACGAGAGTGCGTGAGGGATTACTTCACTTAACTTTTATTTTCATCGGAGTTCAGTGAACTTCGTTTGAAGCTGGCTACCGAAGTAGCGCGGATAGCCCGACCCGATTTGGGAAAGGGGCGACTGAACGGTTTCGAGAGTTGCCCTTTTTCAAATTGGGTCACGCCCAAATATTACTTCTTGACTTCATACACTTTCAGATTCTTTTCTCCGAACATTTCATATAATTTGTTGATGTCTTTCAGGGCATTTTTAGGCAGATTTTCGGCTTTGTTGTCAAAAACATATAATTTATCGTAAGGTTCAATCACACAAGTCGATTCGTCGATTTCGCCTTTTTCGTTCTTCACTTTGTTGAGATCCAGACCTAAATATTTCGCCATAAACGGGTACAGCGCCATACGCTTTGAAACGCCAAAATCGTGCCCTTCCTTGGCAAAATGGGCATTTTCTACCAAATCTTTTTTGCCGTACAAATCGTAAGTTCTTTGGATGAAAGGGAATTCCAATTCAGGAACTGCGAGCGTCCAGTCTTTTCCGTCGGACACAATCAACTGTGGTTTTGGCGCCATCATTGCGGAGATTTCGGCATTATTGGTTCCGTTTCCGCAAAGGTGGATTCCGCGACCGCTCTCGCACGGACAACCGCCCGAAAAATGTGAGGAAACCATCACCACGGGAGCCGAAACTGTGATTCGATCGTCTAAAGCGGCCAGAAACATCGTGTGCGAACCTCCGCCGGAACCGCCGGTAACGCCCACTCTAGAAACATCGGCATTTTTTATGGTGGCCAAATAATCCAATAATCGGATTCCGCTCAAGACCTGAACGGTTGAGGCTATGCTGTTTCGGTGCGTTTCTTCGGGAAATTGCAATAAGGATTCGCCCCAGGCAAATAAATCGTAACTCACAACAATCGCACCCATTTTGGCCATAATAGCACAACGGTACTGCTCATCTTTTCTATATCTTCCGTCACCGAAATGTCCGTCAGGCGTTAAGATAATCGCCGATTTTTTATTTAACGGATAGGGTTTGTAAATCGATCCCGTAGTATAAACGCCCGGAAGAATTTCCAATGCAATATTCTCAACGCTGTAATCTTTATAAATTCTTTTTGGCGTTAAGATTGGTTTTGATTTGGGCATTGGCGGTGCTTTGTCCAAACCAAATGACGTGGTCATACAAGCTTTTAACTCCTTTTTGCGTTTTTCCCAGTCAGAAACATTAGAATATAAAGTGGTCAAATAATCCAAACGCTCTTTTCCTTTATCGACCGAAACTTTATGGTTTTCATATTTTCGGATGATGTAGGTTCCGTCAGGCTGTTTGAAATACATCAATTCAAACGGAGCCAGAATATTGGTCAGTGAAATTGGAAGATTGCCGGGTTCGATTCTCCAATCAGCATAATCGAGTTCTTTTCCTTTTAGCAAACCTCTGTCATCGTTGATGGTTACGTTGAAAACAGTTTCGATTTTCTTTAAAGTTTCTGAAACCGGTTTTCTGAAATTCGTATCGGATGTGCATTGCGCGTTTGCATGCGTCAATCCAAAGATTGAAACTAAAAAAGCAAATAGTATGTTTTTAATTGTAGTCATTTTTAAATCTTATATTTTGCATTCAATTGTATATTTTCCTGATCCTAATCTCAAATTTTTAGTCGTTTTTCCATTCACTTTTATTTCAGAATCTTTCGTCGAAACCGGCAATTTTATTGTCGCTGATGTATTGGAAGGAATTTCGACTTTCAGGATTAATTTTCCATCTTTCTTTTCCCAGGCTGAAGCAATTTTTCCATAAATAGATTGGTAAGTTGCTTTTACAAAAGTCATATCGCCCACGATTTCCGGCTGAATAAAGAAATGTTTGAATCCCGGATTTTTTTCATCAGGTACAATTCCGGCTAAACTTTGGTAGAACCATTCTTCGATTTGTCCCATCATAAAGTGATTCCACGAATTTCCTTTACGCGGATCCCATTGTTCTGTGAGAGTTGTTAGTCCAAATTTTATCTGAAAACCATAACCCGGTGCATCGTAATGATTGTTCATTTTGTACATAGTTTCGTTTTCGCCGTTTCGTGCCAAAGCCTGAAACAAGTAACGGTTTCCAACATCACCAGTGGTTAATCGGTCGCCTTTTGCTTTTATGTCAGCCAATAAATTCTGTATTACCGCCTGTTTGTATTGCGGTTCTACGATGTCCATAAAAACGGGAACGGCATTGCTGAACTGACTGCTGGTTCCGTATTGTTTGGTTTCAGGATTGAAAAATTCCTTGTTGAAAGCGTTTTTAATGTCCGAAGTCAAGGTTTCATATTTCGTAATATCTTCCGTTTTATTCAATAGTTTTGCCGCTTTTGCAACTAAACTCGCTCCATAAAAATAATGAGAAGTTGCCGAAAGCGCAATCGGGCTGTTTTTGGAATAACCTGCTGCGTGTGTTCCGTAATCGTACCAGTCGCCCAATCCGTGAGAAACGATATGGTTCGTAGCTTTTATCCCTAAATAATCCACGTACTTTTTCATTACCGGATAATATTTCTCAATCAATGACGCATCGCCATAATATTCATAATACATCCACGGCAGAATTACGCCTGTCACGCCCCATTCCGGAGAATCGGTAAAATCACCTCCGAAAACAACATATTCGGGAACGATGGTCGGAATTAATCCGTTGTCACGTTGCGAATCTTCAATATTCTGGATCGTTGCCGGAATAAAACTTTCCAGATTGTAATTGAACAGCAAACCGGGTCCGTTCAAATGAATTTCTTCAAGCCACCCTAATTTTTCGCGTTGCGGGCAATCGGTGAAAACGCTTTGGAAATTACTTTTTATAGCGTTATTAATCAATAAATGTGTTTTATTAAAAATATCATTCGAAGATTCAAAAGTTCCTGCTTCGCCAGCCGAATTGTAAATGAAATTTGATTTTAAATCAACCAATGTCGGAAGATTTTCGTTCTTGGTTACTTTGTAATTGATGTTCTCAATCTGCACATATTGAAAACCGTAATAACTGAATTTAGGTTGCCATTCTTCTACGCCTTCGCCTTTTAAAGTATAGTCGTAATAATACGGTTTTCCTGTTTTTCCCTGTCCAACTGTTCCGTCTTCATTTAAACTTTCACCAACCCAAACACGAACTGTTTGCCCTTTTTTTCCTTTGACTTTTATGGTCGTGAATCCCGAAAGATTTTGTCCCATATTGAAAACAAAAAAGTTAGGTTTGAGTTCTTTTACTGTTGCAACTTCATATTGTTTTTGAACTGTAATTGGTGTTGTAATCTGTGGTCTTAAAACACCTTTTGGGGCTTCCTGAACGACTACTTTTTTCCAATTGACATCGTTGAAACCTTTGGCGTTCCAGCCTTTTTGCTCTAAATTGGCGTTGTAATCTTCACCTCCAAAAATGCTGTTGTAGGTGATTGGGCTTTTGCTGTATTTCCAACTTGCATCAGATTTTATAATGTCTTCTGAACCGTCTTTGTAAATCACTTTCATTTTGAAAAATAAAGTCGGAGGGCCAAAACTTACATAGAATTTCGAATAGCGTTCGGCAAGCGTATTGTACATTCCGTTGCCTAACAAAACACCAATTACGTTTTCTCCGTTTTGAAGTTCTTTTGCAGTCAGTTCGTAGGTATTGAAATTAACGGTTTTATCGTAGTCTGTCCACAATGGTGCGAATTCACTGTTGCCGATTTTCTTTCCGTTAATCGTCAGTTCATAATGTCCTAAACCTGAAATGTAAACTACCGCTTCCTTTATTTCTTTTTTTACCTCGAAAGGTTTACGCAGCATAATACTTCTGCGCGACAATGAATCCGAAGCATTGATCAAAGCGTCTTTTTTCTGTCTGTTAAAAGTTGCTGTGTGATAATTTCTACCTTCCGGCAAATGGCTGTCGGCTTTTGTAATAGCCCCAATCCAGACTGGATTCAAATCTGATGCTAAAGGTGACATTCTAAACGAAGCTGTTTTACTCCAATTGGATGCCTTGCCTTTTTGATTCCACACTTTTACTTTCCAAAAATATTTGGTTTCGCTTTTTAGCGGAGTTCCGCTGTAAGTAATTTGAAGATTTTTCTCTGAATTTACTCTTCCGCTGTTCCAGATATCGCCGTTGTCCATTTTTAGATTTTCTTCCGAAGAGGAAACCAAAATATGATAACCTATTTGTGAGGCATAAAATTCTTTTGAAACCAACTGCCAGCTTAATCTTGGCTGACTTTTAATTACTGCCAATGGATTTTCGGTCATTTCGCAGGTCAAATGTTCAGCAGAAATTTGTCCATTCGAAATGAACGATATCAGAAGACAAAAGAGGAATACTATGTTTTTTAAATTCTTCACGCTTTATTTTTTTTTACCACAAATTGCACAAATTTTCACAAATTATTCTTTTTCTTTCAGTTAAAAGATTTGCGAGAATTTGTGCAATTTGCGGTTGTATATTTTATAGTTTCTTCGTTACCAACGACTGAATATTAAATACCGCTTCCGGAATTAATTTTCCTGTATCCGGTAAGTCTGTAAAATCTGGTGTGTCTGGTTCGGTATCTGCATTTGGCGAATATCTTTGATCTCCTGTGCGGAACATTATTCTTGAAATTCCGTCAACCGGTGCATAGAAAATTTTGTTGGTTTCTTTGCCGTCATTCACTTTTACAGTATACGAACGAGAAGTCACATCCAGTTTAACTGTTATTGTGTATTCTTTTCCTGCTTCGTATTTACCAATTCCGCCATGACGCGCTCCGTGTTTCACTTTTATTTCTCCATCTGAATCAAAAACGATGCGAATTGCAGGCAATCCTTGTTTGTTTTGAAATTCAACCTGCAGTAATCCGTGGTTATTTTGTTCCGGTTTTACGGTGAAAGTCGCTTCCATTTTTTGTGCAAACGGAATCACGCGTTCGGCACGGGAATAGTCAAAAAAGTCCTGATCTCTTAAAGTCAGCCATTTTTTGCCATCGGTTTTCTTTTCGATTTTGGTGGATGCCCAAGATAAATCGTAGGTGTTCCATAATTTTAATTCTTCTCCGTTTGGCAAATCATTGAAAACATCATTAGCATTTTCTTTGACTTCGCTGGTCACAGGAACTGGTATCGAAGCTACCCAAATATCTTCTTTGTTGACGCTGTAACTTACCCACAGTTTTCCATCCGGTGGAGTTCCATCTCCTTCGTTTATTCCGCGAACGTATTGTGGCCCCGCAGATTTGTAGTTCCCTCCATACCGCATCGGGCTTACTTCGCCGTGAACTAATAATAAATCTTTGTAATTCAGTCCGTCGTCGCTGGTTGAAATCGCCAATGGCCAACGGTATTCTGATGGATTATAGACGGTTGCATAACGGTTATCGGAGGTTTTTTGTCCCCAGATTTTGGCATTGCTGTTTACAAATCCCGGCGCTCTTAACGGCGTGTATTCCCAGGTTTTTCCGTTGTCTTTACTTAAAGATGTCAAAGCAAATTTCCATAAACCGATTACGTTTCCGTTTGGCAAATGGTAATAATTGAAGGCTTTATATTGTTTTTTTAACGGAATTAAAGCGTCATCTCTGTCGGCTTCTTCGACCCATTGTTGCATTAACAAAGGCCTTGACATTAACTCATCACAGGCTTTGATGAATTTTTTGTCTTTACTTTTGGTGTAAAATGGAAATGTGGTTGGCAATGGATTTCCGGTTTTGTTGTATCGGATAAAATAAATGGGACCATACGTTCCGTCTTTATAAATTTCTCTAACTACACGACCGATTCCTTTTCCGTCATTTGGGTCGTCTTTTTTGTCTAATGCTACTCCATAATAACCCGTTGCCAGCAATCTGTTGTCGGATGAAACATAGAATCCCATTCGCTGGTGCATAATGGCATCAATGTTTTTCGCTACACCTTCTACTCCTTCTTTTTTGAAGCCGTCCGCAACGTGGTAAATTGGAAAAAGCACGGCTGGTTTTGTCCACTTTACCCCATCTTTGGAAGTCATCATAAAAGTCTGGCTCGGCGGAATGTGTTCTCCGGATGGATCGCTTAAATAATGCAGGTAAAAGGTATTGTTCCAATACGCCATCATTGATTGGTGGTTGTACGTCCAGCCAAAACCGTCGGCCTTTTCAGGATGTTCACGGCTGGCGCGCATAATCTGCGTTGCGTGAACTCCAACTGCCGGACTTAATTGTCCGTGGTGGTAATCGACATTGGAAAGTGTTTTGCCTGTATATCGTATCGTGTCTTGTTGGGCTTGCACCGAATTGACTGCGACACAGCTTAACAAAATGGTTGTTGCTGATACGATATTGGTTTTTATGTTTTGAAATGCAATCATTTTTATTTTATTTATTTCACCAACTCAGGATTATGAACCCTGCAGTCGAGTAAATCCATTATTTCTTTTCAATTAATCCTTTTAGAACTTCAGCCGAAATTGTTGTAATTGTTCCGTGTTTGTGTCCTTCGGGAAGAGATATTTTAGACGACACATCTTCGAAATGCACAAAATCGGAGGTACTTAAGGCTTTGTAATTTTTGGAGCCGTAATTGTCATAATACAGCAACCAATTTTTACCGACTTTTACAACCGTTGGGCCTTCTGATAAATATTCGGTCAAGGGTTTTGATCTTTTTGAGAATGGTCCTAAAGGTGATTTTCCGAAAGCGACTTCTATGTTTCGCATGGGTCTGGTGTTGTCTTTGAGAACCAGAACGTAATCCTTTTTGCCTTTTTTTACAATCACACAATCGATGACGCTGAAACCGGGATCGTAATATAATCTGGTATCCGAAAAGGTTTTGAAATCCTTTGTCGTTACATAATACATTCGGTGGTTGTTTTTCTCGTCTTCTACTCCTTTTTCGAATCGGAATGGGATGGTTGATGCCCAGATAATAATGTATTCTTTTTTGACATCATCGTAAAAAATTTCGGGTGCCCACACGTTAACGACTTCGGGTTCGTGTTTCATCACGGGAATGTATTCCTGTTTGGACCAATGAATAAGGTCTTTGGAACTGGCGTATCCAAATCCGTTTCCGCCTTTCCAGTCGGTTGTCCAGACCATATGATAGGTTCCGTCTGCGCCTTTTGTTATGGACGGGTCACGCATGATTTTGCTGGCTCCAATTTCGGGCTTCAGGAATGAGCCTTCAAGGCCTTTCCAGTTGTAGCCGTCTTCACTGTAGGCCAGATACAAACCTTCGGTAGCAGGTTCCCTGAAAGAGGTGAAAAGAAAAATTTCCTTTTTTTTCTGGGAATAGCTTACTGCGAAAAGTGAAAGCGTTAGTATGATGAATATTTTTTTCATTTTTATGTTTTTCTCCTGCAAGGTTTACAAAACCTTGTAGGTATTCAATATTTTTTTTTAAACACATAGACACATAATTTTTGTTTGTCTAAAGAGGCGTTTCACTTTTTATAAAAACACAGAGTTATGTATTTATTTTTACCGCAAATTGCGCAAATTTTCACAAATTTTAATTATTTCAAATTAGTCTCTATCTTTTAAAACCATTACTATAATGATCTTTTTTTTGACCTTGCAGTAATTTCTCATTGATGGCAAAAAAAGCAAAATCTATCTCTTTAGCCCCGATTGCAGTGAAAATCCTTATAAGCCGGGGTTCGGCTTATAAGATTGTAACGGAAAGCGGGACGATGTTTCCTAAAAATGCCCAATATTTCTGCTCCTGAAAATAATTACGTTATTCTGTAATTGCTTTTTTATCCAGGTCTTTTCCTTTTTTCAAAACTGTTGTTACATTGTTGAACACATTGTTTTTAAGGAAGATATTTTTGGTGTCTTTTCCATTGGCTTCGATGAAAATATCGGTGGCGTTGAACGGAAAATTGTTGTTGATCATAATGTTCGAAGCATTGTCGATTTTGATAACCGGAACTCCTTTGATTGGTGTCGATGAACCTACGTTGTCCATAATCAGGTTTTTAGCATCGGTGATTTTAAAAGAAGAACCCACGGTTGCGTTGACTTTTACGTCGTGAAATTCTACATCGGTCGCCGTGTTTATGGTGAAACCTTCCTTGCCGTCCATATTGATGTTGGAGAAGGTGATGTTC
>Ga0308157_10003824_pt1 | contig 21064 bp, 25 predicted proteins | sample PhyBR1_FD_201035 | JGI IMG/M metagenome (GOLD analysis project Ga0308157, IMG submission 201035) | Phyllosphere microbial communities from UC Gill Tract Community Farm, Albany, California, United States - DLSLB.R1 | ecosystem: Host-associated > Plants > Phyllosphere > Unclassified | place: USA...
GCAGCAGCAGGTCGTCGCGCTCCAGCCAGAACTCGGCGTCATCGGGCTGCGTCTGGAACCCGTTCACATAGCAGACGCTGTACGCGCCGGCGAGCGGTTCGGCCGTCGCGTCGCGCACGACGACATCGATCGCGGTCGGCTCGTCGCCGAGATCCACCTCGTCGTATGCGCCGCCGAGCTGGTAGTCGAACACCCCGCTCGTCGGGGGAAGCGCGGGGGCGGCGTCGGGCGCAGACGCCCCGGCGGCGCCCGACGGTACGGCGGAGCATGCGGCGAGCAGGGCGGCCGAGAGCACGGCGCTGCCGAGAACGGCGGTGGTCTTCATCGTCTTCTCCACTTCATGGACAGTAGCGCGCGGCGCTGGACGTCAGGGCGCGACGAGCATCGCGCTGAGGTTCGCGGTCGATTCGGTCACCGCGTCGCGCGCGGAGGCGAGGTAGCGCCGGGGATCGGTGAGCCGAGCGTCCGCGGCGAGCGACTCGCGAACGCGGTGCGTGTACCCGACATTGAGCGCGGTGCCGACGTTGATCTTGCGGATGCCCCGCTCCACCGCTTCCCGCAGCGCGTCGGACGGCACACCGGAGGATCCGTGCAGCACGAGCGGCACGGGGACCGCGTGCGCCAGACGTGCGATCAGGTCGAGGTCGAGCTGCGCGGTCGCCGAAGTCATCGCATGTGAGCTGCCCACCGCGACCGCGAGACCATCGACCCCCGTCGCCGCGACGAACGCGGCCGCCTCGCCCGGATCAGTGCGCACGCCGGGCGCATGTGCACCGTCCTTGCCGCCGATCTCGCCGAGCTCGGCCTCGACCCATAGCGATGTGCGATGCGCTCTCGCGGCGATCGCGGCGGTGGTCGAGACGTTCTCGTCATAATCGAGGTGGGCAGCGTCGAACATGATCGAGCTGATGCCGAGTGACCAGGCGTCAGAGATCCCCCCACGAGCGAGATCCTCGTCCTGCACATGGTCGAGGTGGATCGACACGGACGTGGAGGCGGAGGCCGCGACCTCGCGGCACGCGGCGACGATCGGCGCCAGCCGCCCGCCGTGGTATCGGACCGCGTTCTCGCTGATCTGGAGGATCCCCGGCGCGCCCGAGCGCTCGAGACCCGCGACGATCCCCTCCGCGTGCTCGAGGCTGATCACGTTGAAGGCCATCACGGCGCCGCGTCGGAGAACGGCCTCGTCGACGAGCGCGGACGTCGTCGCGAGCGTCACAGCGTCCTCGCCCGCTCGCGCGACCGCAGCCCCGCGGGGAGGAGATCGCCGTGCGCGTTCGTCAGCTCGTCGCACACCATCCAGATCTGCTCGGGGGTCAGAGTCGACTGCGCGTTCGGATCCATGAGCACCGCCTGACGAACGAGCAGCGGATCCTCCGTGCGCGCCGCTTCGACGGCGAGCCGGCCGACGGACACGTACGGCATGTTCACGGCGGCGCACTGCATCGGCAGTGACCCCATGGCGAGCGGCTCGAGCCCGGACAGGCCGACCGACGCGGGGACCTCGACGACGCAGTCCGCCGGGAGGTTGTCGATGAGGCCGCGATTGGGCACGTTCACGTGCACTTCCCGAGGCGTTCCCGTCACGAGCGAGTGGATGATCTGCGGCGCGTACTCGCTCGCCCCGTCGTCGGGGATGTCGAGAGCGCGGCCCGCAGCGAGGGCTCCTCGTGCCGCGTCGAACTCCGCGACGTTCTCGCGGCTGATGCCGATGTACTCCAGGGGCTCGAGTCGGAAGCGCTCGATCTGCTCCTCCGAGCGCAGGAACCATGAGAGGTACTCGGCGGAGTGTTCGCTCGTCTCGGTCGGGTAGAAGCCGAGGCGGCGGAACATCTCCACGCGCACGCGCCGAGCGAGTTCGCCGTCGCCCTGGATGCGATCGCGCAGCCTCGGATAGAGGTCTTCGCCGCCGTGGGTCCATTCCAGCAGCCACGCTTGGTGGTTCACCCCGGCCGCCCGATAGTGCGTCTCTTCGAACGGCACACCGACGAGCTCCGCGAGGTCGTGCGCGGTCCAGTGCACGCTGTGGCACAGCCCGACGACCTTGATGTCGGGGGCGACGACCGACAGCCACCAGACGTTCATCGCCATAGGGTTCGTGTAGTTGAGCAGCCAGGCGTCGGGGCAGAGCTCGCGCATATCGTCCGCGATCGCCGTCAGCACGGGGAACGTGCGCAGCGCGCGGAAGACGCCGCCGATACCGGTAGTGTCACCGATCGTCTGACGCAGTCCGTGAGCCGCCGGGATCTCCAGGTCGGCGATGGTCGCGTCGATGCCGCCGACCTGGATCATGTTGATGACGTAATCGGCACCTGCGAGGGCCGCGCGCCGGTCGGATGTCGCGACGACATCGGCCCGCGCGCCGAATCGTTCGCTCACGTGGCGCGCCGTCCCCTCCGCAACAGCGAGGCGCGCTTCATCGATGTCGTGCAGCACGAGCCGCACATCGGCGAGTTCGGGATAGCGAAGGATGTCGGCGACGAGCTGACGGGTGAACACGACGCTTCCAGCTCCGATGAATGCAACATTGACCATGACTCGATGATCGTCGAATGCACGTATTCCGCGCAATAATTCGCCTAAGATATGCTTGATTCAATCACTTTGCTGATCGAACGGCCGCGTGGAAGCTCCCATTCGATCGCCAGAAAGGAAGCCGCATGTCGATCACGAACGACGTCGTTCCGCACGCGACATCTCGTCGTCGCACGGAGCGCATGTCGCGCATCCTCAGCTACATCAACGAGCACGGCTCCGCGCGTCTGACCGACATCGCGCGTGAGCTCGGAGTCTCGACAGCGACGATGCGCCGAGATCTCGCGGAGATGGACGATCAGGGGCTCCTCATCCGCTCACACGGCGGTGCGCGCGCGCTCGATCCGGCGACCGAGGTCGCAGTGCAGCTGCGCGACTCGCGATTCCGCGACGCGAAGCTGCGCATCGCCGAGCACGCGGCGGGTCTGCTGCCCGAGGGCCAGTACTCGGTCGCGATCAGCGGCGGTACGACGGCCGCTGCGGTGGCGCGCGCCCTGACGAACCGCGACGATCTCTCGGTCGCGACGAATGCATTGACGACGGCCGCCGAGCTCGCGACCGGAAGCAACCTGACGGTGATCATGACGGGCGGTTTCATCCGCTTCAGCTCGCTCGAGGCCGTCGGCGTTCTCGCCGAGAAGACCTTCGGCGCGATCAACGTCGGAACAGCCTTCCTCGGCACGGACGGAATCAGCGCCCGCGGCGGTGCCACGACGCACAACGAGATCGAGGCGCGCACGAACCACGCGATGGTCACTCAGGCCGACCGCGTCGTGGTCGTCGCCGACGGCTCGAAGATCGGCCGCGCGACGCTCGCGAAGGTGGCCGACCTCGATGAGATCGACGTACTCGTCACCGATTCGAGCGCGGATCCGGATGAGCTCGCGGCGATCACGGCAGGGGGCGTCGACGTGCAGGTGGTCGCCGACGCGGACGGCTGACGCGCCGGCGCGTCAGCGCATCGCGTTCGCCGAACCGCCGACGACGTCGACGCGCGAGGCGAGCCGGCGCGCGAGCACGGGATCCAGCACCGCTGCTCCCGGGACCTGCGCATTGGCGATCCCCGCCCCCGACGCCAAGGCAAGAGCTCCGGCCAGTGCCTCTCCCGTATCGAGCGCCGCCACCAGCCCACCGAGGAAAGAGTCTCCGCTGCCGACGGGGAACCCGCCGAGCGGCCCGGAGGAGCGAGCGTGGACGACCCGGTCCACGTCGCGCGCCCATGCGCCGTCCGGCCCGTCCGTCACGATCGTGCGCGCACCGGTTGATCCCTCACTGGCACGTTCGTGCAGGGCCGTCACGAGCTGGTCCCCTGCCAGATCGACCGCGCATCCGAGAAGTTCGACGGCCTCGGCACGGTTCACCTTCACGAGATCGGGGCCCTCATCGAGACCCGCTGCCAGCGCCGGTCCGTGCGTATCGAGCGCGATGAGCCCGCCCGCGTCGCGGACGCGCCGCACGGCACGCCGAGCATGGTCTGCTGACATCCCTCCCGAGAGCAGGAACCAGCCGGGCGCATCGCCCATCGCCTCGACGGCCGCGGCGAGCGCGCGCTCGACCTCGTCGTCGGTGACGGCGACGGCGTGCTCGTAGATCTCCGTCAGTTCGCGCGTGGCCAGGTCGAAGACGGATATGCAGGTGCGCGTCGGGGCGCGCCCGTCGATCACGCGAAGGTCGATCCCGTGCGCGCGGGCATGGGAGGCGACGTCCGTCCCTGCGCCGCCCGCCAGCACTGCTGCGGCCGCCGCGCGTTCGACGCCGAGCGCCGCGGCCGCGCGCACAGCGTTGAGCGATTTGCCGCCGGCGACTCGGACGATATCGAGCGGCCGCTGGATCCCATGCAGCCGCTCTACCGTGTAGGTCACGTCGAGCGACGGGCTGAGCGCGATCCCGACGATCACGGCGCGATCGCCCGTCGCAGCTCGTCGAACGAGGCCTGCGCCGCGGTGCCGCCGGCCTGCGTCGTCGAGAGCGAACCGCACGCGGCGGCCCATCCGAGCCGTTCCCGCTCCGCATCGACGCCGTGCGCGAGAGCCGCGAGGTAACCGGCATCGAAGCTGTCGCCCGCGCCCGTCGTGTCGACGACGTCGACCGCGAGCCCCGGGGCGCGCTCGATGTCGCCCGCGCCCCGCACGGACCATCCGCCTCGCGCCCCGTCCTTCACGACGACACGCGGCCCGCGGCGCGAGATGTCGCGTGCCAGCTCCTCGTCGCTGTCGCCGTGCGCCCCGAGCGCCCGCGCGAGCGCGCGCAGCTCGGTGCGATTCGGCAGCAGCACGTCGAGATGAGGAAGGACGTCTGCGACGCCCGTCCACCCCTCGGCGGGATCCCAGTTCGTGTCGAGCGAGGTCGTCCACCCGCGGCGCTGCGCCTGCGCGAGCACCCTCGGCAGCTCAGATGCGAGCCCGGGCTGGAGGAAGTAGCTCGCGATGTGGAGCACACCGGGAGGGCCGTGCCATGCGTCCAGCCGGCCGTTCACGTCAGCGCCGGCCAGCGTCGGGATCGTTCCGAGCGACGTGAGGATCGCTCGGTCATCGGGCCCGGACAGGATCACCGAGATCCCCGTGGCGACGCACTCATCGACGAGGACATCGCTGACGTCGACGCCTCTTCCGCGCAGCGCGCCGAGGACCACGTCGCCGAACGCATCGCGTCCGACGCGCGCCACCAGCGACGTGGGCGCTCCGAGGCGCGCAGTGCCGCTGGCGACGATGCTCGCCGAACCGCCGAGCACGAGGTCGGCACGATCGAGCAGCTGCTCGGCCTGCCCGAACCGCGGCACGACGTCGCCCGTGAGAACCAGATCGACGTTCGCGTCGCCGACGACGAGTACCGAACCCACTGCACGATCGGCGCGCATCATCCCTTCACCCCCGAGAACGTCATGGTCGCGATGAACTGGCGCTGGGCGACGACGAAGAACACGATCAGCGGCAGCGTCGCGATGACGTTCGATGCCATGAGCAGCGACCAGTCGGTGCGCCTCGCACCCTGGAAGTTCGTGATCCCCAGCTGCACCGTGAACGCGCTCGGGTCGTTGATCGCGATCAGTGGCCAGACGAGATCGTTCCAGGAGCCGAGCAGCGTGAAGATCGCGAGCGTCGCCAGCGCCGGCCGGGCGAGCGGGAAGATGATGCGCCAGAACGTGCCGAACCGCGAGCAGCCGTCGAGCAGCGCCGCCTCCTCGAGTTCGACCGGCAGCGACAGGAAGAACTGCCTCATGAGGAAGATCCCGAACACGCTCGCCAGCCACGGCACGATCGCCGCCATCAGGGTGTCGATGATTCCGACCCGCGCGAACATCACGTACGTCGGCACCATCAGCAGCTGCGTGGGAATCATGATCGTCGCGATGATCATGAGGAAGCTCACGTTCCTGCCGGTGAACCGCAGGCGGGCGAATCCGTAGCCCGCGAGCGAGCAGAGCACGATGTGCGACGCGATGCCGACCGCGGAGACGACGATCGAGTTGCCGAGCCACAGCAGGATCTCCGACTGCTCGAACAGCTTCGCGTAGCCGTCGAGCGTCAGCCTCGACGGGATGAACGACGGTGGGAACGTGTTGATCTCGGATTCGGGCGTCAGCGACGTCACGAACATCTGCACGAACGGCAGGGAGAACACGAGCGCGACGGGCACGAGAAGCAGGTGCATCCACGAGCGGCGCCGACGGCGCTTGCGGCGCGGAACGATGAGCGTGCGCGTCGTGTCGAGCGGCGCGGGCTGAGGGCCCGGTGCCGGCGTGTGATCGATGAGAGCCGTCACAGGGCTCCTCCCTTCGCGGAGCGCCGCTGCTGAGCGACGACGAAGATCGTGATGGCGAGTGTGACGGCGAACAGCCCGTAGGCGACGGCCGAGGCGTATCCGAACTCCAGCTCGCGGAACGCCGCGTTCCAGAGGTAGTAGACGATCGTTTCGGTCGCGCCGAGCGGACCGCCGCGCGTGGTCGTGTAGACGACGTCGAAGAGCTGGATCGCCTGGATGCTCTGCCAGATGGTGACGAACACGGTCACCGGGGCGAGCTGTGGGAAGACCACGCGCCAGAACGTCTGCCATCGGTTCGCGCCGTCGACGGTCGCGGCCTCCGACAGCTCCGCCGGGATGTCCTGCAGTGCGGCGAGGTAGATCACGGTCGTGAGCGCTGCCTGTCCCCACACCGACATGATCGCGATCACGAGCATGGCCTGCGACGGATCTTCGAGCCAGCCCTGCTGCGGCAGGCCGAGGATCCGCAGCACGTTGTTGACGAGCCCGAACTGCGGGTTGAACAGGTAGGTGGTCAGGATGCCGGTGGCGGCGGCCGAGACGACGAACGGCAGGAAGATCAGCGTGCGGTACGCGCCGATCAGCACGATGCGCCGGTTGAGGGCGACCGCGAGCGCCAGGCCGAGCAGCACGGATGCCGGCACGAACATGGCCGTGTACACGAGCGTATGCGTCACCGCGTCGCCGAGGCCCGCATCGGTGACCATGTCGGCGTAGTTGCCCGCGCCGATCCACTCAGCCGTCGAGAACCCATCCCATTTCTGCAGCGACAACAGGAACGCCCACACTGCGGGGAAGATCGTCAGCCCGAGCACGATCAGCGTGGCGGGGCCGATGAATCCCCATCCCGTCGCGGCGTCGTGCAGACGCCGGGCGCGGCCGCTGCGCGCGCGAGCCGCCGCGACGGATGTCACTTCTGCTCCAGCGCCGCTGTCGCCTCGTCAGCGGCCGCTTCGAGCGCTTCCTGCGGCTCAGCCTGGCCCTGGAGCACCTGCGAGATCGCCGTTCCGATGGCCTCCGAGAGGTTGACGTAGCCCGACACCGTCGGCCGCGGTATCGTCGCGTTCTCGCTGTTCGCCGCCATCACGTCGATGCCGGGCATGCTCTCGATCTGCTCGGCGAACTCCGGCGTATCCATCTCGCTCTCGCGCAGCGGCAGGTTGCCGTAGACGACGTTCCAGCGCGCATCCTGCTCGGCGGCCGTCAGCCACTTCATCAGCTCGTACGACCAGTACTCGCGGTTCGGGTCTTCGTGATCGAACATCGCCCAGATGTCCGCGCCCGAGATGGTCGTGTGGTTGCCGTCGACGCCGGGAAGCTGGACGACGCCGTAATCGGTGCCGGCCGTCTTCAGGTCGTAGAGCGTCCAGGGGCCCGACGTGATCATGCCGATCTGATCGCTCGCGAAGAAGGTGCCGAACTTCGTATCGGTCTGGTCGAGATACACCGACTCGTCGTCGACTGCCATCTCCTGCAGCAGGGTGAGCGCCTCGACGCCCTCGGCCTGGTCGAACACAGCCTCCGTGCCGTCCAGGATCTCGCCGCCCCGCTGCCAGAGGTGGGGCCAGAACTGCCAGGTGGTCTCCTCGGAGCCCGATACTGAGTACGCGTACCCGTACGTCTTCGTGGCGGGATCGGTGAGCTCGCGCGCCGCCTGACGGAAGTCCTCCCACGTCCAGTCGTCCGTCGGATAGTCGACGCCCGCCGCGTCGAAGACCGTCTTGTTGTAGAGCAGCGAGATGTTGTCGACCACCGCAGGGAAGCCGATGGTCGGGCCGCCATCGGGCTGCGCTGTGGCGCGGGCGGCTCCGGAGAACTCCTCCCACGCCACCTCCGCGTCGCTCTGCACCTTGTCGGTGATGTCGAGCGTGCGCCCCGATCCCGCGAGCTCGCTCGCCCACGAGCCGAACGCATAGGAGATGTCAGGATAGGTGCCGCCCGCGAACGACGATGACAGCTTCTGAAGCAGGTCCTCCGTCGATGGCGCGCCCGAGGAGATCTCGACCGTGACATTCGGGTGCTCCTCCTCGAATTCGTCGGCGAGGCCCTCCAGGATCGTCTGCGCCTGGTCGGCCTGCCCCGTCCACCACGTGATCGAGACATCGGCGTCGGGATCGAGTTCTGTGGCGGGCGCGGGACCCGATGAACAGGCCGTCAGGCCGACGGCGGCGCCGACGGCGAGCGCCCCCAGCGCGCCCCGGCCGAGGGCGCGGCGGGGTGGGGAGATGTGGTGACGGGGATGACTCATGGCCTCTGCCTCCTTGCAGGATGGTGCATACATGTACTCTGCCTGTCGCCGAACCGCGCGGCTGCGGGAACGCAGCCGTCTCAGCCCAGCACGACGGATCTCGTCAGATGACGCGGCGCATCGATGTCCAGACCGCGCGCGGCAGCAAGATCCGCCGCCAGCGACTGCGCACGAGCGAGCTGCACGAGCGGATCGAGGTCTTCGCAGACGACGGTCGCGTTCGTGCGCTGGATGTCGCGCTCGAGATTCGGGTCGCGTTTGCCGAAGACGACGACGAGGGTGTCGTCGTGGGCGACCGCGATCGGCCCGTGACGGTAGTCGAGCGACGGGTACGACTCGGACCAGGCCTGCGCTGCCTCACGGATCTTCAGCGCCGCTTCCTGTGCGATGCCGTACGTCCAGGAGCGCCCGAGGAAGACGAAGTGCGAGAAGTCGGCCGCGCGGACTGCCGCCTCGCGTGAGAGCGCTTCTTCAGCCTGCCGGGGCAGGTGCTCCACGGATTCCCCGAACGCGCGACGCGCGAGCAGCAGGACCGTCGTCGGGAACCGGGTCTGCACCACCGAGCGCTCGTCCGCGTATTCGAGTACGAGCACCTCTCCGGCAGCCTGCGCCACGGGCGACGATGCGACGCCGACGATCGCGGTGGTCGCGGTGCCCTCCGGCACCTGCGCCAGCACCTGCAGCACCTCGCTCGTGGTGCCCGACCGACTGATCACGACGATGCGGTCGTAGACGCGCTGCGGCGTCCACTCCGATGCGTAGCCCGCATCGCTGATCCCGCGGCCGGCGCGTTCGCGGAGCTCGGCGATCGACTCGGCGACGAACGCGCTCGTGCCGCATCCGAGGAACAGGACCCGCTCGCCGGTCTCGCCGAACGCCGGCACGTCGGTATCGGAGCTCAGAGCGCGTCGCCACACCTGCGGTTGGCTGAGGATCTCCTGCTGGGTCACGGTGCTCGTAGTCAATGGGTCCTGTCTTTCTCGTGAGGTAGGTGCCGTTCGTCCGAGGAGCCGGTGAACCGCCTGGGCCCATAGTGCACACTTTCGCCACGAGTGTCACGATAACTGCTTGATTCGCTCAGTTTTACTGACCGGTTGGCGCTAATACGCGCAGTAGCGCGGCGGTTGCGCATACCGCAGACGCGCTCAGTCGTGAGCGCGCGCACTCAGTCGGTCACGTCGACCGGATAGGTGAGGTCGTCTCCATCGACGAGCGCGGGCGCGCCCCATTGACCGAGCACATGCTCGCGGACGGCTCCGTCGGGCATGATGTGATGCACGCTCCACCCCCGCGCCACGAGGGTGTTCGAGATGAGCAGCCGGTGACAGCGCCAGGGCACCGGCTCGCCGCACATGACCGCCGTGCGGCGAGACGCAGCGAGGGCTTCGAGCTCGTGGACGCCGCGGTGGTACTCATCGGCGAGCGTGTAGTCCGCGTAGTTCTTGAAGCTGTTGTTCTGCCACCCGCCGTTGATGCGCGGGTCGACGTCTTGGCGAGGCCGGCGGCCGCTCAGGGCGGCGAGCCGCCGGTAATCGATGCCGTCGTCCACCAGCCAGGCAGACATCGCGTCCGAGCCGAACTGCGGGCTGCGGCGAGACCCCGGATGAGCGCGCACATCGACGAGGGACTCCGTCCCGCGCTCGTGCAGGAGCGCGAGGAAATCGGTGACCGGATGGGTCCAGTGTCCGATCGTCCAGAGCTCGCGAGTTTCCGTCATCGCTAGCGCGGTCAGCCGATCTTCTGCAGCGCGCCGCGCTTGTGCATGGCGATGTGATCGGTCTTGTCGCTCTTGATCTCGTACTGCGGATCATCAGGCGTGCAGCGGCGCATGTGCCCCTTGTACTCGATGTCGCGCGTATGCTTCGCTGCGATCACGCCGGTGACCTCCCCGGCTTCGGAGTTCCACCGCACGTGGTCGCCGACCGCAAGTTCACTGCTCATGTTCGCGCCCTCCTCCCGCTTTCGCTGAAGCCATCGTAGGCCGGAGGGAGACGAGAACGGTATCGCCGGAGCCTGGGCTAAACTCGGCACAGCTTCTCAGGCAAGCAGCGAAGTCGAGGTTTCATGGCACAGGTGACGCGCACGCCGCTTGCCGAGCAGGCGGCGGATCTGCTTCTGGAGCGCATTCGAGCTGGAGAATGGTCGCTCGGGTCGAAGATCCCCGGCGAGAACACGCTCGGCCCGCAGCTCGGGGTGGGCAGGTCGACCGTGCGCGAGGCCATCCGCCGCCTCGCCGGCCAAGGGGTGCTGGCGACGCGGCAGGGGTCCGGAGTCTTCGTGGCCTCGCTCGACATCGTCGAGGACTGGAGCGCCTCGCTGCAGAAAGCGGACATCGGCTCGGTCATCGAAGCCCGCATCGCCATCGAAGTCGAAGCCGCGGCGCTCGCTGCCGAACGGCGCTCCCCCGCCGAGCTCCGCGCGATCATGCGGGCGGCGGACGAGCGCGCCGCTCAGCGCAACCGCATCGAGGCCTACGTCGACGCGGACATCGCCTTCCACCGCGCGATCATTGCGGGGGCGCACAACCCCGTCCTCGTCGACCTCTTCGACAGCTTCACCCCGCGCAGCCGACAGGCGATGCTCGATCTGCTGCGCATCAGCGGAGAATTCGGAACCGACGCCGATCATCAGGCGCATATCAGCATTGTCGACGCGATCGCCGACCGCGACGGGCAGAGGGCTGCAGCTCTCGCCAGGGAGCACCTGCTCACGCTCAAGACGCGCTGACGAGGCTGGGCTCAGGCGGCGACGCCGCTCGGCGCACAGGCGGCCGAGGTGCGCGTCGCGATCGCCCGATGGCAGACATGCGAGAGTAGTCGTCATGGGATCGACCGAGAAGCCATGGAAACTGGTGGCGGCGTTGTCCTTCTTCGGGCTGGGCAGCATCGCCCTTCTCATACCGATCGTGCTCGGGTATGCGCCGTTCGCCTCACTGACCGGTGTCATGCTGCTGCTGTGCGCGGGCTTCCCCGTCGCCGGCTGCGCCCTGCTGCCCGCAGTGGCTCGCCGCCGCGTCATCGTGCCCGCGGAGTTCGGCGAGCGCCGCTACACCCAGATGTAGTTCATGTACCCCTCGCAACGCGCCGCCGTGCCCGGCAGCACCACACGTTCCTCGATGGTCGTGACGTCCTCGTCGTAGTCGATACCGCTGCCCGTTCCTCCGATGAGCGCATCGTCCGCGTCATAGCAGGCGATGCCGATCGTGCGATTGATCTCACCGTCCAGAGCCTCCGCGGGGATTTCGAACCGCACGGTCGTGTCGCCGCTCCAGTCTTCGCTGAACGCAGAATGATCGAGCACGGGAAGCGGCTCTTGCGGACCGCGGTCGATGTCTTTCTCGGGATCGCGCAGTTCCACCCGCGGCACAATGGCATGAACTTCCCCGGGCACGTCGTCGTAGTCGTCGAGGTAATGCGAGACCGCAAGCTCCTGCTGCGCCCAGTTGATCGTGCTGAAGGACCAATCCTCCTCGATCAGCTCACCATTGTCGTCGAGGAACTCCACGTAGATGTCGATCGTGCGCCCGAGGAGAGCGTCGTCCACGACTTTGAGCAGCGTGATCGATTCCACGGTGAACTCGTCGCTGCCGAACGCATAATCGACGATCTCAACGCCGTCCGCACTCGCCTTGTCGCTCGTGCCCGCAGTTTCCGCGCCCTCGGCCTGCTGACTCTCGTTCGGGTCCTCGAGTCCGCTCGTGACCCCCTCGGGACCGAGGCCGCCACTGGTGCTCGAGCACGCCGTCCCCCCGAGCGTCACGGCGGTCAGGATCGCAATCGTCGCTGCGGCTCTCTGGAGCATGGGTTTCATCGCCTCCGGGCTGATGGACGTATAAATTTATCAATGTGCGGCGGCGCTCAAGGCGACTGCAGGGCACGACCTGCATGATATCTTTTTCCAGAATTCCGCAAACACGCGCGGCGTGATCCTGGTAGAGACGGATGCCGCTGCAGCTGTAGGGCCGGCGAGCAACGTGACCGTGCCATCGCCGCGAAGGTCGTGCGACCCTGCCGTGCGCATCGCCGTGAGTTCGACCGACGGAACCGCCCGCTACAATCCGGCCTTCAGCAGCTGGTCCCAGCGCTGAGGCATCGGCGCCGTGACCACGAGGTCGGTGCCCTCGGGCCGAGGGATGACCAGCTTCGCAGCATGCAGATAGAGCCCGGCACCGCCGAGACGCGCCACACGATCGTTGAAGCGGGGGTCCCCGTAACGGTCGTCGCCTGCAATGGGATGACCCGCATGCTGCAGATGTACGCGGATCTGGTGCTTCCGACCGGTCAGCAGACGGATATCCAGCAGGGTGGCCCTGTTCCCGAAGCGCCGATTCACCGAGACGCGGGTCTCAGCGCGCTGGCCGTCTGCGGCGACGACGACACGATTCTCCTCGCGCCGCAATGGCGCGTCCAAGATCGTCGTCTCGGATGGCCAACCTCCGGCGACGATGGCCAGATATCGGCGCTCGATCTCGTCTTCCCTGTCGCGCAGCAGTCTGTGCAGATATCGCAGCATCGAGGGGCTCTTCGCCACGGCGAGCGCGCCCGACGTATCGCGATCGAGACGGTGACTGAGCTCCAGCTCCGGCAGACCGGGCCGAAGCTGACGGAGCGCTTCGATCACGCCGGCAGAGACATCGGTGCCTCGGTGGACTGCCATGCCGGCCGGCTTGTCGATGACCAGGAGGCTCTCGTCTTCGTGGAGGACAGCGCCTCGCACCTGCTCGATCAGCGCACGCGGAACGGCACGCTGCGGGGCGGCAGAGGAGTCGATCTGCAGCTCTGGCAGCTCGACGACATCGCCGCCCTGGAGACGGTAGCCCTGCTGTTCCTTTCGTCCGTTGACGCGCAGCCGTCCCTGTCGCAGGAGTCGGAACAACAGGCCGGCCGGCACGCCTTTGAGGCGCGAACGCAGAAACTTGTCCAAGCGCCGCCCGGCATGCTCGCTGTCGATGACGATGGTGCGGGCGGGATCTCGCCCCACGGTCCCTTCCTGCGAACTCGGCCTGGGATGCCCGTTGAGCTCCACGACATCCTCCTGGGAACGACGAAAGACCATTCGAATCAGGCTAGCCCAGGTGGGCGCACGGACCCTCGGGGCGGGATAACGAGGCGCGGGACCGTTAGGGTGGGCCAGATGGATCTGAGCGAGAAAGTCGCCGTCGTCACCGGCGGTGGCAAGGGCATCGGACGCGGAATCGTCGACGTGTTCCTCGAGCACGGCGCGCGCGTCGTGGTGGCCCAGCGTTCGCCGCTCGACGGCGCCCTCGCCACCGACCCGCGCGTATCCTTCTTCGCCGCGGATTTCTCGACCACGACAGACTTCTCCCCTCTGATCGACAGCGCGGTCGCCGCGTTCGGCCGCCTCGACGTCATCGTGAACTGCGCGGGAGTCATGGTCGAGCAGGATCCCGCGAGCACCACGCTGTCGGCCTGGGACGCCATGACCTCCGTCAACCTGCGCACTCCCCTGCTGCTCATCAAGGCAGCATTGCCGCACCTCGAGAACGGCGGCAGCATCGTGAACGTCGGGTCAATCGAGGGAATCAGCTCGAACCCGCAGCACGCAGCCTACGCGGCGTCGAAAGGCGGCCTGCACGCGATGACCCGCGCCCTGGCGGTCGACCTGGGTGAACGCGGCGTGCGCTGCAATGCGGTCGCGCCGGGATGGATCGAATCGGACCTCAGCGAGGCGTACGTCGACTCCATGGCGGATCCGCAAGCAGCACGGGAAGAGCTTCACAGGCTTCACCCTGCGGGACGACTCGGTCAGCCTCCTGACATCGGGCACGCCTCGGCGTTCCTCGCCAGCGACATGGCGTCCTTCATCACGGGCGAGGTCCTCGTCGTCGACGGAGGTCGCACCGCACGACTGCCGACTCCCTCGTAACCGCTGATGACAACCCGTGACATGAGCGGGTTTGCGACCGCTCCAAGTTTGCTCTGCGATACCGACCGGAACGTGCTCCACAGGCGTCCTGCTGCATGGCGGCGTGTGCTGGGACATGATCGATCGTCCGAATGTGGATACGGTGAAGACCGTACACCGCGTTATCCGAACGAGGGGCGATTCATGTCAAAGGTCGGGGTTCCCCTGCTCGCAGCAGGTCTCACGCCGTGTCGAGGCACAGGGGCCGGCCTCGGCATCGCTGTTGTGCACACATTCGTCGCGGCTGGAGGATGAGCATGCGAGCATTCGATGAAGAGCACCACCCGGACCCGAAGAAGGTCACCGTCTACAAAGGCGCGATCTTCAACCCGTGGGTGAACATTCCCGCGTGCATCATCCTCACGCTCGTGCTCGCGGGTGCGACCTGGTGGGCGATCGCCCACTATGTCGAGGTGAGCTCCGCACCTCCCTACCCGGACCAGGGCCTGGACACCGCCGGCCTCGTCATCGGCGCCACCGCGTTGGGGCTCGCAACTCTCGGTCTGCTCGTGAGCACGATCCTCACGATTCGATGGTGGAGCAAGCGAATCCGCGCTCACAGCCGATAGCGGGATTCGCGCCCGGCACCGCGTGGCAGGTCTATGCGTTCCGCGATCCGGCCCGGTCTGACGCGGTCGTAATGCTGACCGAGATGCACGACGACGTTTGGCGCAACGGCTACAAGCTCGACGGAGTGCGCCTCGGCGGCGAGAGCGGGCCTGTCACACCCGGCCCTGGCTCGCCCTTCCTGCGGCAGGACGGGAAGTGGACGTTCGATTCGTGACCGAACGACGCCATGTTCGGCGTTCAGGGCCGGGCCCGATCGCCTCAGCTCGGCGTGCTCAGGAAACCGCAGTGCGGACGATCTCGGCGATGCGCTTCTCGGTGGTTTCGTCGATAGTTTCCAAGTGCCATGCGGCGGGCATCAGCGCCCCGTCGGAACCTCCTACCGGGATGAGCGCGACTTTCTCAGTGAGAGCGAGGTTGACGCGTACGTCGTTTTGCAGTGTCACCAGCGCGGGCGTGCTCGCGGAGAGCGAGTAGGCGGGCTGCCGTACCAGATTCGCGGATTCAGCGGGTCACGACGGCCTACTGAGCCTCAAATGGAGCAATGGGTAAGGCCGGCCGGCCTCGTCGGTCTCGCTGCGACCGACGATCTCGAATCCGCGGTGAGCGTAGAAGCCCGCTGCCGAGACGTTCTGCTCGTTGACATCAACATTGGTGACGCCGTGATCCCTGATCGCATGGGTGAGAAGCGCGGTGCCGATTCCACCGCCGCGTTGCGTCGCATCGACGAACAGCATCTCCAGCGTAACGTCGAGCACGCCCGAGAATCCCACCGGTCGACCATCACGCTCTGCAACTGAGAGCACGACTGCCGGAAAGTAGTCGGACTGCAGCTTGGCCTCGATCTCATCTCGATCCGCTTCTGCAAGGAAGCCGTGCGTCGCGTCCACAGCCCTGCGCCAGATCGCAGCGAGCGCGGGATACTCGACAGCTCCGATCGAGGGACGAATACTCAGAACGGGCACGGCAGGCTCCTTGCGGGATGACATCAGGCGATCCTTCCAAGGAACTCGGCCGCATTTCCACACGAAACAGCCTCTCGCGCAACTCCTAGTTGAGGCGCACAGAGCCTCCCAGCCCTGCGCGCCTCGTTCCCACACTCACTCGACGGGTTGCTGCAGGTCGATCACCCACTTCATCCCGCCCGGATCCAGCGGCGTCTCGCGGTACACCTCACGGCACACGCCACTCGGGGTCAGGCCACGAGCCTGGATCTCGACGACGAGCGCCTGCCATGCCGCCTGGATCCCGTCGATCCCGTCGGCCTCGTAAGTAACGGAGAGCGCTCGCGGGACGGAATCAAGCTTCGCCCGTTCCAGTCCGTCGGGCACCAGGGCGTCGCCGACCTGCTCGCCTGCAGCAGCGATCATACCGGCGTCGGTCACGGTGTAGTGCGCAACCCCTGGCCCCGTGCGGACCAAATTCGCAGCGTCGATCGCCTCGTTGACGCGCCCGAACATGGGTCCGATTCGCGGCTCGACTTCCTCCATCGAAGCCACCGCAGCCGATTCCTGAACGAGTGTTACCACGGGCAGGGCCAGTTCGGTAAATGTCCTCGTGGACATGTTGTTCTCCTTCTCCATCGATCGGAGCCTCGCTCGAACCCGCCGCAATCGTTGCCGATCCGCGTCGATCCGCTCGCTCAGCGCGCTTTCGCGGGCCTGAAGCATCTCAATCAGCCGATGGTCGCTGAGTTCTTCGTCAAGCATCTCGCTGACCTCGTCGAGCGAGAAGCCGAGATCCTTGGCTGCCACCAGTCGATTAGCTCGATCTAGCTGAGCAACGTCGTAATAGCGATACCCGGAGTACTCATCGATGTGTGCAGGCTTCAGCAGGCTCAGCTGGTCGTAGTGCCGCAGCATGCGCACCGACACGCCGACCAGCCTTGCGAAGTCTCCGATTCTCAACATAACTCCCCCATTTCACCGGCTGACACCGTGTCAGAGTCAAGCGTGCCGTACGTCCGGATCCCGATCATGCGCGGATGCCACACGCAACCCCGCAGGGATGAAAGCAAGCCCCGCCGATCACGAAGATCGGCGGGGCTCGACAGAGTCACCTCAACTCACACGTTGAACCGGAACTCGACCACGTTTCGTAGCCGAATAACGTGTGCCGTCAGGCGACCTGCATGCGCTGGTCACTCATCACGTACTGTAGGGCAACTCTGCCGCCGACGGCCTCGAGGTAGTTGCGGATGAGCCGTCCTCGGATCTCTGCCGCCCTTATGCGGGTGCCAGCACCGGGTGGGATGACCACCACTACCACGCCGCCGCAGTCCCATCCGCAGCGCTTGTGGTCATCAGCGGGGTCGTCGTCGCGGTCGGCAACCTTTCAGAGCGGCCCCAGCACGCACTGAGGATCGGCATCGAGCGCGAGCGTCTCAAGCACGACGAGCAGCTGCCGCTCTTCGTATCGGAAGTGGCTCTCCATGATCGCCGCGATGCCTTCAAGGTGCTTCAGCAGCTCCTCGGGCGACGATCTCGCTTCGATGACGGCCTGCAACCCGCTCACTAGGTGCGAAATCATCGAGTGATCCTGTTTCAACTTGCGCAACGTCTCGCGCAGCTCGGGATGCTCAGCTGCGATAGCTGGGAACAAGTCCCGGTCCTCACCCACGTGATGCCCCGTGAGCGCACTGCAGAAACCGTGGCAGAACAACAGCAGATCACGGCTCGCCGCAACCTCGGGATCGCCACGAGCAACCGCCTCTTGTGTCATCACCAGCGCCTCGCGCAAGCGCGCGTGCACGTGACGCAATTCATCGCTCCAGGCCACCAGCCTGGTCTTCTCACCCTCAGTCACGTGAGGGCGGAGGGAGGGGCGTCATCATCGCCCACCTCTTCCGGGTCCCACGCCTCCATGCCTGACACGGACTGCCACCGACACGCGACGCTGAGTTCAGCGTAGCGCGCTCATCGGGCACCGCGGAAGTGCTCGTTTCACAGGTTGAGCGGAACTCCGCGGCATCGCCACGCATAGGGCAGCCAGGGCGAAGTGCTGCGCCGTCAGCAGAGCTCGAGCGGCTCCACCAGCTGATCTGCGAGGTACGCGATCTGGTCGAAGTCCTCGTCCGCCGCCGACACCGTCGACCCCGTCCTCTCCGCCGTTGCGGCGATCAGATTGCCGAGGTTCGTCGGGGCCCGATCCCGACCTCGACCAGCGAGCGGCATCTGCACTTCCCACGTACGACCCTCGATCGAACGGGTGAGCCGCTCGATCGGCATGACGGACAGCGGCCGACCTCGAGAATCCTCCGACCGCTCTCGCCGGTGAGCGCCATGAATCCGATTTCGAGCCAGGTGCCCGTCGAGGTCCGTGCGACAGAACCGGCCTGCACCGAAGGAGCGGCCCGTCGCTCGCTGGAAACAGGACGGTTCCGCTGCTCGACCTCGGGCGGAGGCGCGCTCAATCTCTCCGCATGTCACAGCGGCCCGGACTCGCGGGTCGCTTCTCCCTTCGCGAGCGTGGCAATCATCGACGACCACGTACAGTCGACCTGAGAACTCTGCCGAGCCGACGTGAGCTCATGAACCGGAGGACTTCATGCCAACACCCGATGAAGAGCTCGGCGCCAGGCCGAGTTCTGCGCCGCGGTCCCGCCGGGCGATGTGGACTGTGATCTTCGTTCTGGTAGGTCTCCTCGCTTTGCTCTACGCCGGACGGCTGGGGTGGCTCACCATGATGGCTACGGAGGGTGACGTCCCCGCAGCCTCCGCAATCGCTCTCCCCGCCGGCGTGAAAGTCATCGACGAGACCAGTGATTGCGCCAGCGGCGGCTGCTGGACGACGGTCACTGTGCACCCGCCGTCGGACCAGACTCCTGAAACTCTTGCAGAGGAGCTCGGGGCCACGCCGCAGTTGAAGGTCTCCGGCAACCTTCTCGACCCGCGCACGGTCTGGGTTTCGGCGAATCCTTCAGGCGACGCCCTCATTCTCACCCTTGACTACTGGTCGCAGGAGTGGGTGCCGTAATCCACGAACCATCTGGCCCTACGTCGGGCCGACTCCGCATCGATCACGAGCCACAGACCTCGAAGAAGAGGCTCCCGTGCGGCTCGCTCAACGACCGCAAGCCGAATCACACATTGAACCGGAACTCGACCGAGTTCCGGCATGCAGAGACACCTGCGGCCGCCACCTGCGCCGACTACCCGTGCGCTGATGCGACGCGCTCGTACGCGGCAGTCAGCTCAGCCAGGACGCCATCCTCGGGAAAGACGCCGCCACGCAGATGCACCTCCCGAAGCTCGCTCATGAAACGCGACCAGAGTTGAGGTCCGCCGTCTGCCAGCAATTCCGCGCGGACGGCCAGCTCCGCAGCGGTGGGCAGCCAGCGGGCGCCCCAGTCACCGAGTTGCGCCATCACCGGCACCAGCTGAATTGCGGGTTCAGTGAGGCGGTACTCGACCTTCTGGCGATGAGTCGGATCGCCATGTCGCGCGAGTAGGCCGACGTCCGACATGCGTTTGAGCCTGCTCGCCAGCACATTGGAGGCAATCCGCTCCTCGGAATGATTCAGCAGTTCTCGAAAACGCCGGCGGTCACCGAACATGATGTCGCGCAGCACAACGAGACTCCAGCGGTCGCCGAGCACTTCGACCGTCATGTTGATCGGGCATCCGGATCGGCCTTGTCCGACCTGCAGCATCTCCACGCCGTCTGGTTGCAACACGCGATCAGTCTACGTAGCCTTTAACTGATCCTGTTTCGCAATCAGTCTGAGGAGAGTTATGGGCACGTTGGTGTACTCCATGCAGGTGTCGCTTGATGGTTTTGTCGCAGACGCCACGGGCGAGTTCGCCTCGTGGGCCAGGCCTGACGAGCAGGTTCTTGCCGCAATCAACGACGAGCACTCGAGGGTCTCCACCTATCTGCTCGGTCGTCGGATGTACCAGACGATGGCTGTCTGGGAGACGAACCCCGAAGTGATCGAGCAGTCGCCGCAGTCCACAGAGTTCGCACAGATCTGGCAAAGAGCGGACAAGGTGGTCTTCTCCCGCACTCTCGAAGCAGTCGACACATCGCATACGCAGCTGCGCACACGGTTCGACCCGGAAGAGGTCGCGCAGATGAAGGCTGATGCGCAAGGAAACGTGACGATCGACGGGCCAACTGTGGCAGCACACGCGATTCGACACGGTCTTGTCGACCGGATCGACGTGCTCTTGTGCCCCGTCGTCGTCGGCGACGGACTACGGTTCTTGCCGGATCACCGACTCGATCTGGACCTGCAGCATGAACAGAGATTCGACAATGGCATGGTCCAGCTGCGATATGACGTGCTCGCGTCTCACGAGATCAGCGCATAGCCAGCGCATCTGGCACTACACATTGAACCGGAACTCCACCGAGTTCCGGTACATACCAACCTGTCACTGTGCAGTAAGGGTGCAACTCCGGGGTACAGATCCACAGAGGGTCACCGGGGATCTCACTCAAGGCTGACACAGAGGGCTTACGCCGACTTCGACACGGTACTGATTATTGACAGCGAGCGAAGCTGTGCGCGTCGGCTTCGATCTGTGAGTGCGAGCGCACCCAAGGTTTAGTTCGAGAAACGGAACTCCACCCCATTCCGACACCGAGCAATCTCTTCCGCCACTGTCGTTGTGCGGGCCAGCACTGATGAGCCGCGCCTTCGCGCACCGGCGGTCAGACAACGGTGTGAGCGGACTCGTCGCCCTCCGTTCGAGCGCACACCATGAGCAGGTTCCCGTCAGGATCCCGGAACTGGACGAAGGCCACGCTCCCGATGTCGACGACGTCCGAGGCGAGTTCGGCCCCGAGATCGCGCAAATGCGCCACGACTGCGCCGAGGTCATCGGCCCACCAGAAGAAGCGTGGCGGACCGTCCGGCGTGAACGGCGCGTTCGCGTCCAGAGCAAGGCCGGGGCCCGGTTCCATCGGGACGTCGACGATCGTGTCGTCATGCGAAGGCAGGGACACCTCCGCACCGAGCAGCCTGCCGTACCAGTCGGCAGAGCGGTGGATGTCCCGCACCGGGATGAAGACTTGGCCGATCTC
>Ga0308157_10003825_pt1 | contig 21058 bp, 21 predicted proteins | sample PhyBR1_FD_201035 | JGI IMG/M metagenome (GOLD analysis project Ga0308157, IMG submission 201035) | Phyllosphere microbial communities from UC Gill Tract Community Farm, Albany, California, United States - DLSLB.R1 | ecosystem: Host-associated > Plants > Phyllosphere > Unclassified | place: USA...
GACTTGACCCCAAAGTTGCAGCGCGATGCTACGGTAGAGCACGTGTCCGAATGTCAGACTTGACCCCAAAGTTGCTGCAAAGTTGGTCCCACAAAAAAAGCCCTGAACGCGCTAGCGTCAGGGCTTTTTTGCGGCAGCGCCGGAGGCGCCGGGATCAGGTGATGTAGTTGAACAGCGATAAGCCCGCCAGGCTCTTGAACGATTTCTGCGCCGCGTCCAGCGTGGTCTGCTGTTGCGTGAACAGCGAGATCGCCTTCACCGTGTCGACGTCCTGCAAGTCCGACAGCGTGGTAGCGTATTGCAGATTCAAATCGTCACCGGAACTGTCCAGGTAGTCCAGCTCCTTCAGCCGCGATCCCACTTCCGACTGGATCGACAGCAGATTGTCGGTGGCGTTGTCGATGTTCATGTGCGCCTGATTCAGCTTGTTGTTCAGGCTGGCCTGCCCCGCCGCGCCGTCGCCCGGCGCGCGCAACGCGGCGATCAGGTCGGTCACGGTGGTGAAGATCGATTGCTTGGTGCTCGGCTGTACCGTGAAGTTGTCGAGGTCGGCCGGGTCGCCCTTGACGTCGAACTGCACGCCGTCGAAGGTGATGTTCTGCCCGCTGACGTAGGGCTGCGGCACCGCCGGCACCGGCGCCGGCGGCACCGGCTGGTTCAGCGTCAGGTCGGTGACGGTGTAGGTGGTCACCTTGGGCGTGCCCGGCGTGGCCGGCACCACCTGGAAATCCACCTGGTACTTGTGGCCGGTCAGCTGGGTCGCGTCCTTGACCGAGCCGGCGCTGATGATGCCCGAGCCGCCGCGCGTGAAATTGGCCGGATCGGCAGTGGTGACAAAGGTGCCGTTGCCGGTCGCGTTGTTCTCGAACACCGATTCGCCGGAATCGCTGATCGGCAGCTTGCGGGTCGAGCCCACCTGCAACTCGCGCTGGCCCTGGTCGCCCTGGTAGGCGGCGCCGGTGGCGGTCTGGGTGAACGGCAAGGTGGTCGATTTGTAGCCGGAGAACACATAGCCGCCCGTGCCGTCGGCGGTGTTGGCCTGGCCCAGCAAATCGGCCAGGCGCCCCTCCAGCTCGGTCGCCAGCGAATCGCGGTCCTTCTGCGTCATGCCGCCGTTGCCGGCGTTGACGGTCAGCGTCTTGATGTCCTGCAGGATCGAGGTCGAGCTGGCCAGCGCCACCGTCTCCAGCGACAGCGTGCCCTTGGCGTTGGAACGGTTGGTCACCAGCTGGGTGTTGATCGATTGCGACTGCGTCACTTCCAGCGCGCGCGCGGTGGCGATCGGATCGTCGGCCGCGGTCAGGTTCTTGCGGCCGGTCGCCAACTGCTGCTGCGTGCGGGCCAGCGCGCTTTGCAGCGTGCTGATCTGCCCGACGCCGACGTCGTAGATCGTCTTGGAACTGATGCGCATGGTCATGATAATTACCTAATGTTGAGCAGTACATCAAACAGCGTGCTGGCCACCTGCATGACTTTGCCGCTGGCCTGGTACGCCTGTTGATAGCGTAACAGATTTGCCGCCTCCTCATCCAGGTTCACACCGGAGACGCTCTGCTGCTGCGTGGTGGCCTGGGCCACGGCGGCGTCGGCGGCCGAGCCGCTGATCTGCGCCTCGCGCGCCTTGTTGCCGACGAAGTTGACCATCTGCGCGTACGTGGTCTGGTAGGTGGCGTTGCCGTTGTCGAGGATGTTCTTGGTCTGCAGCCCGGCCAGCAAGGCGCCGTTGCGGCTGTCGCCCACGCCGCTGACGTTGGGCCCGACGGTGAACGTGTCGAGGTCGGCCGGCGTGCCGCTGATGTTGAAGTTGATCCCGCCGAAGCTGATCGCCGCGCCGTCCGTGTACGGCACGCTCGGCGTGCCGGCCGGATACACCGTGGCCACGCCGTTGACCGTCACCGTCACGTCCTGCGCCGGCGGGAAGCCCGACAGCGAACCGCTGGCCTTGTCGTAGGTCAGCGTGACCGGCGCGGCCAGCGCGTTGCCCGGCGTCAGGTAGTTCGGGTCCACCGTGCCGGCGCTGATCTTGGCGTTGCCGGCGTTGGCGGTCGGCGCGGCGGTGGCGATCGGCGCCGCCAGCGCGATCTTGGTGCGGTCGGTGATGGCGACGTTGAAATCGTGCGCCGCGTTGTAGGTCGGCCGCACCAGGAAGTTGTCCTTGGCCTGCGGCGCGCCGGTGATCGTGTAGTCGACGCCGTCGATGGTTTGCGGCACCGTCTGCGGGAACGGATTGATCTGCGTGATCTGGCCGTCGCTCAGGCGGGTGACGTTGAAATTGGTGCCGTCGAAGTCCACGCTGTAGTCGCTGGCGGTGAGCTTGCTGGCGTCGGTGACCACCGCGCTCACCGTGGCCGTGCTGGCCTGCGAGTTGTGGCTGTTGACGCCGACATAGGCGTTGATCGGCCCGAAGAACGGCGTGCCCAGCGCGCCGTTCTGGTCCTGCCCCAGCACGTGCTGGGCGTTGAAGCTGACCGCCAGCCCGGCCGCCACCTGGCCCAGCGAGTTTTGCGCGCGGTCCATGGTGCCGTCGCGGAACGTGATCAGGCCGCCCATCTGGCCGCCGGTCAGCACGCTGTCCGGCAAGGCGCTGAAGGCGCCGCTGGGCGACTGGTAGCCCACCGTCACGCGGCTGACATCGGTCGGCGAGGTCGAGGTTGCCAACTGGAAGGCGGTGTTGCCCACCACCAGCGGCTGGCCGGTGCCGAATTCCACCGTCAGCGTGTTGTTGTCGCCCGGGATGACGGTGGTCTTGACCAGCTTGTTCAGCTCGGTCAGCATCTGGTCGCGGTGGTCCAGCAGGTCGTTGGGCGCCTTGCCGTCCACGCTCAGGCCGGCGATGGTGTTGTTCAGCGCGGCGAGTTCCTTGGCGAAGGAGTTGATCTCGCCGACGGTGGACGTGATCTGGCCGTTGACGCCGGAGGCGATCTCGGTCAGCCGCGCGCTCAAGCCCTGGAAGCGCCCGGCCAGCGAATTGGCGCTCGACAGCATGGCCTGGCGCGACGCGGACGAGGCCGGATTCGAGGTGGCGTCCTGCACGCCGTTGAAGAAGTCCTGCAGCGCCGGCGACAGGCCGGCGGTGGGATCGGCCAGCAGGTTGTCGACCTGGCTGATCTGCTTGGTGTAGGCGTCCAGCGAGGCCTGGCTGGACTCGGCGTTGCGCAGCTGCACCGCGAGGAAATTGTCGTAGTAGCGGCGCACGGCCGACACCTCGGTGCCGCTGCCGACGAAGCCGAAGCCCTGGTCCTGGGTCGCGGTGTCGGACTGGATGGCGGCCTGGCGGCTGTATCCGGCAACACCAGCGTTGGTGATGTTGTTGCCGGTGGTCGACAGACCTACCTGGGCCGCCAACAAACCGCTTTTGCCGATGCTGAGAAGTGACATGATGTTTTTACTCTATCTGTGAGATGGTAACGGCAGGCCGCCGCCAAACTTGACTAGCCGGCCAGCGAGCGCTTGATGATGCTGGTCAGCTTGGTCGCGTAATTCGGATCGGTGGCGTAGCCGGCCTTCTGCAGGCCGTGCGCGAAACTGCTGGCGTCGCCCGCGCTGGCCAGCACCTTCTCGTAGCGCGGATTGCTGGCCAGCAATTTGGCGTAGTCCTTGAAACTGTCGCTGTAGCTGTCGTAGGCGCGGAAGCGCTCGACCCGGGTGTGCGCCTTGCCGTTGACATATTCGGTGGTGGTGGCCTCGACCACCTTGCCCTTCCAGTCGCCGCCGGCCTTGATGCCGAACAGGTTGTGGCTGTTGCTGCCGTCGCGGCCCTTGATCTCGCGCTTGCCCCAGCCGCTCTCCAGCGCGGCCTGGCCCAGCATGAACTTGGCCGGGATGCCGGTGGCGCGGCTGGCCTCCTCGGCGTCCGCGCCGAGCTTTTGCTGGAAGCTGCGCACGTGCGGCGCCTGGCTGCCCTTGACGGTGGCAGGGACGGCGCTGTTGTCGTCCACCGAGCCCGCCGCACCCGCGGCACCGGCGCCGCCGGCCGCCGCGATGGCGCGCTGCAGCTTGGCGTCCATCAGGCTGGCCAGGCCGCCGAAGCTGCCGCCGTTGGCGCCGCTGCCGGTGTCGCCGGCCTCGTTGCCGATCGCCAGCGCCTGCTTGTCGGCGGTCTTGGACAATTGACGGATCAGCATGTCCGACAGGCCGATGCCCTTCTTGGCGATATTCTGGCTGGTCTGCTGGTCCAGCATGGTGGTGAACATCTTGGTCTGCTGGCTGTCCATCATGCCGTCCTGCGGCGTCGCCTCGCGCATGCTCTTCATCATCATGTTGACGAACATGGCCTCGAACTGCGTGGCGGCGGTCTTCAGCGCCTCCGGGCTGCCGGCCTTGGCCGACTGGCGCAGGCTGCCCATGTCTTTGACGTCGAGGGCGAACTTGCTGCTGAGGTCGTTGGAGGTGTTTGGACTGGTCATGATGCGCCCCGCTTAGATGATTTCCAGTTCGGCGCGCAGCGATCCGGCCGCTTTCATCGCCTGCAAAATGGCCAGCAGATCCTGCGGCGTGGCGCCGATGGCGTTGAGCGCCTTGACCACCTCGGCCAGCGAGGCGCCGCCCTTGACCAGCATGACCTTGCCGCTGTCGGCCTTGATGCCCACCTGCTGGTTGGGCGCGACCACGGTGCGCCCGCCCGACAGCGGATTGGGCTGGCTGATCTGCGGATCGGCCGTCACCGAGATCGACAGGTTGCCGTGCGAGATGGCGCAGGTGTCGAGCGTGACGGCGCGGTTCATCACCACCGAACCGGTGCGCGCGTTCATGATCACCTTGGCCGGTTGCTCGGCCGGGTTGACCTGCATGTCCTGCAGCGTGCCGATGAAGCTCACGCGCTGGTCGCTGCTGCTGGGCGACTGCACGCGGATCACGCGGCTGTCCAGCGCGTAGGCGATGCCGGGGCCGTATTTATCGTTGATCACCTCGACCACGCGGCTGGCGGTGGCGAAGTCGGCGGTGTTCAATTCCAGCTTGATGAAGTTGCCCTCGCCCAGGCTGGAGGCGACCGCGCGCTCGACCGTGGCGCCGCCGGAGATCTTGCCCACGCTCAGGTGGTTGACGGTCAGCGAGCTGCCGCCCGCGCCGCCGGCCGCCACGCCCACGCCGCCCACCAGCACATTGCCCTGGGCCATGCCGTACACCTGGCCGTCGGCGCCCTTGAGCGGCGTCATCAGCAGCGTGCCGCCGCGCAGGCTCTTGGCGTTGCCCATCGACGAGACGGTGATGTCCAGCGTCTGGCCCGGCTGCGCGAACGGCGGCAGCGAAGCCGTCACCATCACGGCGGCGACGTTCTTCAATTGCAGCGAGGTGCCCTGCGGCAGGTTCACGCCCAGCTGCTGCAGCATGGAGACCACGCTCTGCACGGTGAACGGGGTCTGCGTGGTCTGGTCGCCGCTGCCGTCGAGGCCGACGACCAGGCCGTAGCCGATCAGCTGATTCTGCCGCACGCCGCCGATGCTGGCCAGATCCCGGAGGCGCTCGGCATGGGCCGGCTGCACCAGCAGCGCGGCCACGGCCAGGAACGCCAGCAGCGCCGCCAGCTTGCACAGGCCGGCCATGCGGCGCACGCCATCGTTGAGTTTGTGATTGCTGTCCATGATGGCCATCAGAAAGGTAACAGGCTTTGGAAGAAGCGCGACGCCATCGACGCCATCTCGGCGCGGTCGATCTGGCTGTTGGTGCGGTACTCGACCTTGGCGTCGGCCACGGCGGTCGACTGCACCGTGTTGCCGGTGGCGATATTGTCGGGATTGATCATGCCGGAGAAGCGGATGAATTCCACGCCCTTGTTCATCGCCACCTGCTTCTCGCCGGCCACGATCAGGTTGCCGTTGGAGAGCACCTCGACCACGGTCACGCCCATGGTGCCGGTGAAGGTATTGCTGGCCGACTGGTTGTCGCCGTCGGCGTACTTGCTGGCGTTGCTGGCGGACAGCGTGCCGCCGAAGGTCGATTGCAGCGGGCCCGGCACGCTGGCGCTGACGCTGCCGGACTTGTTGCCCGAGCTGGCGCCGGCTTTCACGGCCGAGGTTTTCTCGGTGATGACCAGGGTCAGCACATCGCCCACGTGGCGCGCGCGGCGGTCCTCGAAGATCGGGCGGAAGGCGGCGTTCTGGTAGATCGCGCCGTTGCTGGGCGCGGTCTGCAGCTGCTCGCTGGTCAGCGGCCGGGCCGTCATCGGCATCTGCACGATGGAGGTCGGGGTGGTCATGCAGCCGCTCAGGGCGATGGCCGCGGCGACGGTGGTGATGGCGTGTTTCATGCTCTATGTCCTTGCAAAAGCGTTACATCTGCGACAGCTTCGCCAGCATCTGGTCGGAGGTCGTGATGGCCTTCGAATTGATCTCATAGGCGCGCTGGGTCTGGATCATATTGACCATCTCCTCGACCACGTTGACGTTCGAGGTTTCCACGTAGCCTTGCATGATGACGCCGGTGCCGTTGGTGCCGGGGGTGTTGGTCTGCGGGTTGCCGGAGGCGCCGGTCTCGACGTACAGGTTCTCGCCCTTCGATTCCAGCCCGGTCGGGTTGATGAAGGTCGACAGCTGGATGCTGCCGATCTGCTGCGGCGCCACCTGGCCCGGCAGCGTGACCGAGACGGTGCCGTCGCGGCCCACGGTGATCGATTGCGCGGTGATCGGGATGGTGATGGCCGGCTGCAGCACGAAGCCGCTGGAGGTGACCATCTGGCCGTTGTTGTCGCGCTGGAAGGAGCCGTCGCGGGTGTAGGCGGTGGTGCCGTCCGGCAGCAGCACGTTGAAGAAACCGTTGCCGTTGACCATCAGGTCCTTGTCATTGCCGGTCGACTGGGGATTGCCCTGGGTGTGCACCCGTTCGATCGCCACCGGCCGCACGCCGGTGCCGAGCTGCATGCCCGACGGCAGGTTGGTCTGCTGCGACGATTGCCCGCCCGGCTGGCGGATGTTCTGGTACAGCAGATCCTCGAACACCGCGCGCGACTTCTTGAAGCCGTTGGTGCTGACGTTGGCCAGGTTGTTGGACGTGACATCGAGCGCGGTCTGTTGCGCTTCCATGCCGGTCTTGGCGATCCACAGTGAACGTATCATGATGCTTCTCCCGTTGCTCGGACGGGAGCCGTCAAAAGCGACAGCTACTCATCCCACGCAACCATTATGCGGGAGAGGGCATCAACTCAAAGCGAGGATCTGGGTGGCTTTTGCGGCGTTATTCTCGGCGTTCTTCATCAGGCTCATTTGCATCTCGAACTGCCTTGCCAGACTGATCATGTTGACCATGGAGTCGACCGGATTGACGTTGCTGCCCTCCAGCGCGCCATCGACCACGCGCACCGCCGGGTCGTTCTCGGCCGGCGTGCCGCTGACTTGCCGGAACAGGCCGTCGTCGCCGCGCACCAGGCCCTTGGGGTCCGGGTTGACCAGCTTGATCCGCCCCAGCACGTTGGCCGGGCCGGGCTTGAAATCGGTCGAGATGGTGCTGACCGTGCCGTCGCCGGCCACCGTCACCGTGGTGTCGGGCGGGATGGCGATCGGGCCGCCGTCGCCCACCAGCGTCTGGCCGCTGGTGGTTTGCAGCAGGCCGTTCTCGCTGACCTTCAGGCTGCCGTTGCGGGTGTAGGCTTCCGAACCGTCGGCCGACTGCACCGCGATCCAGCCCTGGTCGCGCACCGCGATGTCCAGCGCGCGGCCGGTGGTCTGGATCGGGCCGGCGCGCATGTCGGCGCCCACCGTGGAATCGACCACGAAGGCGCGCGTCTGCAAGCCCTCCGACACCACCGGCACCGCCCGGAACGTATCGAGCTGGGCGCGGAAGCCGGTGGTGGTGGCGTTGGACAGGTTGTTGGCAACGGTGGCTTGCTGCTCCATCACGTGCCGCGCCCCTGTCATCGCGGTATAAACCAGGCGGTCCATGGCTTACTCGATTATCGCAGGTTGACGAGGGTTTGCAGCACCGAATCCTCGGTCTTGATGGTCTGCGCATTGGCCTGGTAGACGCGCTGCGCGGTGATCATGTTGACCAGTTCGGCCGTCAGGTCGACGTTCGACACCTCCACCGAGCTGGCGCGCAGCGAACCCATCGAGCCGGCGTTCGGCACGCCCACCATCGGCGTGCCGGAGGCCGAGCTTTCCGCCCAGGCATTGTTGCCCAGCGGGGTCAGGCCGTCGACGCTGGCGAAGTTGGCCATGGCGATCTGCCCCATCGGACGCGACTTGCCGTTGCTGTACTGGCCCAGGATCACGCCGTTGGCGTCGATGGCGTAACGCTGCCACGAGCCGGCCGAGTAACCGTTCTGCACCGAGCCCAGGTCGTTGGTGACGCTGCCGTACTGGGTGGTCTTGTCGAAGGTGGTGGCGACCGTCATCGGCTGCTGCGCGCCGGTGTCCGGGAAGATCGGCAGCTGGATGTTGAACGGCAGCGTTTGCGGCGTCGGCTGCATCAGCGCCATCGCCTCCGGGTCCAGCACGCCGGTTTTGCTGAACAACAGCGTGCCGGCCTTGACGGCAGGGACCGTGATGGCGGCGGCCAGCTTGGCGTTGATCTGGTCCGGCGTCATGCCGGTGATCGAGCCGCTGCCGGTCGGATCGAGCGCGGTGATGGCGGCGGCCAGCGCATCCAGTTGCGCCTGGGAGGCGGCGGCCGGCGGCGTGCTGGCGGCGGTGGTCATCGCGGCGCCGGCTGCCGCCGCATACAGTCCCGCGGCCTGGGCGATGAAGGCCGGGTCCGGCGGGGTCGCGCGCACCGCGTCGTTGTAGGCCAGGCGGGCAGCCGCGACGCCCTGATCGCTGTTGACCGCCGCGGCCACGCCGGCCGAAACGATCTCCTTGTTGTCGGCCGCCGCGTACACGTCCCAGGTGTTGGCATCGGTCTTGACGTAGTAGGTCGTCATGATGTGCGAGGTGCCCAGGCTGTCGTACACGTTCAGCACGGTCTGCTTGTTGTAGCTGGTCGGATCGCCGGCGTCGAACGGAATCGTGGCCGGCACCTTCTCCGCCGAGCTCAGGTTCAGCTGGAAGTTGGCGGTGGTGGTTTGCACCGGCGTCAGGTCGGACTTGTCCAGCGTCAGCGGGGTCGGCGCGCCCAGCTGGATCACGCCGGCCGCGTTCGACAGGTAGCCGGTCAGCACCGCGCCCTGCGCGTTGACCAGCGTGTGGGTATTATCTTCGTGGAACTGGCCGTTGCGCGAGTACTGCACCGCGCCGTTCACCACTTCGCGGAAGAAGCCGCCGCCGTTGATCGAGATGTCCAGCGGGTTGTTGCTGGTCTCGATATTCCCCTGCGTGAATTGCTGAGCCAGCTTGGCGGTCGTCACACCGATGCCCGGGTTGTTGCCCGACACGCCGTTCAGCGAGTTGGCGTACAGGTCGGCGAACTGCGCCTGCGAGCCCTTGAAGCCAACGGTGCTGGCGTTGGCGATGTTGTTGCCGATGACGTCCAGCGATTTGGATGCTGCGTTCAGGCCGCTAAGTCCTTGTTGGAACATGGTATTCCCCTATGCTAGGTATGACGTGTGAACTGCGTTACAAAACTTCTTTGATATCGGACATCGCGAACTGTCCGAGCGAGGTATTCAACTTGACGCCGCCGCTGCCGGTCGACACGCTGGCCACCGCCGCCAGTTGCAGCGGCGTGGCGTCGGTCAGCGTCTTGCCGGCGCTGACCGCCTTCACGCTGAAGGTGTAGCTGCCGGCCGGCGCGGTGGTCTTGGCGTCGGTGGTGCCGTCCCACGTGATCGGGTAGGTGCCGACGTCGGTGCTCTTCATGTTCATGGTGCGCACCACGGCGCCGCTCTTGTCCTGGATCGAGATCGTGACGCTCTCGGCCGGCGAGGCCAGGTCGACGCCGAACACGCTGGTGCTGGTGGTCTTGCCGGCGCTGTCGGTGCTGGTCGACAGGTCGACGCCCTTGCCTTCCACCAGCACGCCCTTGCCGATCAGGTTGGTCGCGGTCAGCGACTGCGAAGCGGCCTGGTCGGTGCGCAGCGACTCCAGCGTGGCGTTGACCTTGTTGATGCCGGTCACCGTCGACAGCTGGGCCAGCTGGCTGGTCATGGCCGCGTTGTCCATCGGGTTCAGCGGATCCTGGTTCTTCAGCTGCGTCACCAGCAGCTTCATGAACTTGTCCTGGTCCGCGCCGACGTCGGTGGTGGACTTGGTGCTGGTGTTGTTGGTTGTATTGATCGGCGCCGCTACCGGGGTGTCGATCACTGAGCTGATGGTCATGATGTCCTCTTATGGATTACTGGCCGATGGTCAGGGTTTTAAGCAGCAGCGTCTTGGCCGCGTTCATCGTCTCGACGTTGGTCTGGTAGGACCGCGAGGCCGACAGCATGTTGACCATCTCGTCGACCACGTTCACGTTGGGCATGGTCACATAGCCCTTGTCGTCGGCCATCGGATGCTTGGGGTCGTACATCTGCTTCATCGGCGACTGGTCTTCCACCACCTGCTTGACCCGCACCCCGGTCGAGGCCCCGCCATCGGTCGGCGTGGTGGCCTCGAACACCACCTGGCGCGCGCGGTAGGCCTCGCCGCTGGCGCTGGTCGCGCTGTCGGCATTGGCCAGGTTGGACGCCACCACGTTGAGCCGTTGCGCCTGGGCGCTCATGGCCGAACCTGAAACATTGAAAATATTAAACAGCGACATGATCAGCTACCTCCCTGTATCGCCGCCATCATGGTTTTGATCTGGGCGTTGATTGCGGTGATGCCAGCCTCGTAGCGGATGGCGTTGTCGGCGAACTGGTTGCGTTCCACATCCATGTCGACCGTGTTGCCGTCGACCGCGCCCTGCACCACGCCGCGGTACAGCAGCGGCGTGCCGTCCGCCATCGTCGTACCGTCTTGCGGAGGGTTGGGGTAATGCTTGCTGGCGGTGGTCTTCAAGGTGGCGTTGGCGCCGGGGCTGGCCTTGTCCAGCGCGGCCTTCATGGCGCTGGAAAAATCGATGTCGCGGGCCTTGTAGTTAGGCGTGTCGCCGTTGGCGATGTTCGAGGCGAGCACACTCTGCCGCTGAGAGCGCAGGCTCAGCGCGGCTTCGTTAAAGCGCAGGTAATCGTCGAGTTTCCCAACCATGGCAGCTCCCAATGGACGCACTTGTTATGACAGGATCGATGATACGGAGTTGCCGGCGGTAACGATCGAGCGATAAGCCACTGCTTTTCGGTCCTATTCAAGGCTTCAAGTCCAGGCCGCCAGACTATGATGGCAACATTGAAGGGGACCATCACGCCATGAAACGACTGCTCATCACCGCCGCCCTGCTGACCCTGCTGCCGGCGGCCCACGCCCAGGCTCAAGCCCAGCAAGCGGCGCCGCTGCGCCAGGACGCCGCCGCGCTCAAGCGCAGCGTCGAACAATTCCTGCAGGTGCAAAGCGGCGGCCTGCCCGGCCAGGTGACGGTCGCCGTGGGCGCCATCGACCCGCGCATGAACCTGGCCGCCTGCCCCGATCCGCAGGCCTTCTTCATGCCCGGCGCGCGCGCCTGGGGCAAGACCACGGTCGGCGTGCGCTGTGCGACACCAACGGCCTGGACGGTATATATTCAAGCCACGGTCACCGTGGTCGGCGAGTACATCGCCAGCGCCGCCCCGCTGGCCCAGGGCCAGTCCATCGAGGCCAGCCAGCTGGTGACCTTGAAGGGCGACCTGACCGCGCTGCCGGCCGGCATCGCCACCGACATGGGCCAGGTGATCGGCCGCAGCACCAATATTTCACTGCCGCCGGGCACCCCGCTGCGCTTGGATACGCTGCGCAGCAAGCCGGTGGTGCAATCCGGGCAACTGGTGCGGCTGGTTTCCAGCGGCAACGGCTTCAGCGTCTCGGCCGAGGCCCGCGCCATGAGCACGGCCGGCGACGGCCAGGTGGTCCAGGTAAAAACTTCCGGTGGGCAACAAATCACCGGAATCGCCAAGTCAGGCGGACTGGTGGAGGTGGCGTTTTGACGAAACGCCGGGGATCTTGCGAAAAAGCAACGCTAAAGTTTTGCGCGCTGCCGCCGTTATAGACTCAGATCCCGGAGTTTCGCGCTCCTACCAGAGAAGGATAATGCTGTGAAAATCAACGATACATTGAAGAGCACGACCGGCTTGCCGTCGTCGACCCCGGCTTCCACCTCGACCGCGCGCGGCGCGGACAAGGCGGCCGCCCCGTCGACACCCGCAACGTCCGACAACGTGCGCCTGTCGCCGCAAGGCCAGGCATTGGCGGCCAGTGCGGCCGGCGGCAGCGGCGCGGTGTTCGATACCAAAAAGGTCGAGCGCATCAAGCTGGCGATTGCCGACGGTCAGTTCCAGGTCAACTCGGAAAAAGTGGCGGATGGCTTGCTGGATACAGTCAAGGATCTGCTGCACTCTCGCAAACGATAGGTCTCCCCATGTCAACCGCTACCCCGCTGAACAGCCTGCGTGAAGAAGAACAGATCATGACGACCCTGCTGGGCGTCCTGAAGCAGGAGCAGCAACACCTGGTGGCGGCGGAAATCGACGGCCTGACGGCGGTCACCACGAAGAAATCGGCACTGGTCACGCAGATGACCCTGTTGTCGGCCCAGCGCCACCGCGCCCTGGGCAAGGCCGGCTACCCGGCCGAGGAAGCCGGCATGGATGCCTGGGTTGCCGCCAGCGGCGCCGACGCCGCCGAAGCCACCGCCCTGTGGCAGGCGCTGCAGCACCACGCGCGCGAAGCCAAGGAGCTCAACCGCATCAACGGCATGCTGATCAACAAGCAGATGGGCCATACGCAAGGCGCGCTGCAGGCGCTGCGTCCGCAATCGGCCGGCGCCAACAATTTCTACGGCCCTGGCGGCCTGTCCACCACCCTGCCCCGCAGCCGCGGTTTCCTGGCCGGCTGATCTGCTTTACCTTGCTTACTGCTGAGCCGGCGCCTGCGTCGGCACTTCCGTCACCGTATCCGGAATACCGGACAAGATCGTGACCGCCACGCGGCGGTTGCGCGCGCGGCCGATCGGATTGTCGTTCGGCGCCACCGGCACGTTCGAGCTGAAGCCCACCGCCGTCAGCCGCTCCGGCGCCACGCCGGCGTCGATGAACAGCCGCACCACGCTGCTGGCGCGCACCGCCGACAGCTCCCAGTTGGACGGGAACAGCGCGTTGCGGATCGGCTGGTTGTCGGTATGGCCTTCGACCTGCACCTTGTGGTCGTCGCTCTTGAGCAGGCCGGCGACCGCGCGCAGCGCCTCGGTCGATTCGCTGGTCAGGCGCGCGTCGCCCGGATCGAACAGCACCGAGGCGTTGATCTCGACGCTGACGCCGCGGCTGTTCTGCGTCACGCGCACCTTGCCCTCCTTGACCAGCGGCGCCAGCGTGGACAACAAGTCCTGCGCCAGCTTGGTCATCTGGGTTTTTTCCTTGCGCAGCAGCTCGGCGTGGCGCCGCAGGTTGGGATTGGGGATGGGCACATTGGGCACCTCGGTGTTGACCGGCTTGGCCGAGCCGGCGCCGCCGAAGGCGTCCCCCAGCGCGACCGACAGCACCTTGTAGCGGCCGATGTTGACCACCGAGATCGCATACATGACGACAAAGAACGCGAACAGCAGCGTGATGAAGTCGGCGTAGGAAATCAGCCAGCGCTCGTGGTTCTCCGGCTCGTCGTCGAACTTCCTGCGCGCGCGGCGGTTCTGCATGTCAGTGTTCCCGCAGCAGCGTGGCGATGCGCTCATCGATGACGCGCGTGTGGTCGCCGGTGGCGATGTCGTAGAACACGGCGGCGGCGATCTCCTGCTGGTGCACGGCCTGCGTGACGATGGCCTTGAGCTTGTTGGCGATCGGGTAAAAGAACAAGTTGGCCAGGCCAACGCCGTAGATGGTCGACACGAAGGCCACCGCGATGCCCGACCCCAGCTTGCTTGGATCGGTGAGGTTTTCCATCACGTGGATCAGGCCCAGAACCGCGCCCAGGATGCCGATGGTGGGCGAATAGCCGGCCGCCGATTCCCAGATCCGCACCGCCTGGCGCTCCTCGGTTTCGTAGGCGGTGATTTCGGTGTCGAGGATCTGGCGCAGCTTGTCGGGATTGATGCCGTCGACGATCAGGCGCAGTCCCTTGGTGTTGAACTGGTCCTTGGACGACAGCATGTAACGCTCCAGCGACAGCAGGCCGTCGCGGCGCGCCGCCAGGTTCCAGGCGTTGATGTCGCGCGCCAGCACGGCGCGGGTGTCGGCCGGCGGCGCGAACACCAGCCGCAGCATGCGCACCCCGCGCAAAAAAGTCTTGAAGCGGGTCTGCAGCATCACCGCGCCGAAGGTGCCGATGACCACGATCGCGAACGCGGCCGGCTGCAGCAGCGAGCCGAGCTTGCCGCCCTCGAGCGTCTGGCCGACGATGATGCCGGCCAGCGCCAGCAGCACCCCGGCTACGCTGGCCCAGTCCAAGACCGCTCCCGAAGTGAGGCGCGCAACCGCGCCACGGCCTGCGTATGCAGCTGCGATACGCGCGATTCCGATACGCCCATCACGGCGCCGATTTCTTTCAAGTTGAGCTCCTCTTCGTAGTACAGCCCCATCAGGATCTTCTCGCGCGGCGGCAGCGCGTCGATGGCGTCGATCACGGCCTGGCGGAAGTCGCCGTCCAGCAGCGAGCGCAGCGGATCGCTCTCCTCGTCCGAGCAGTAACGGTCGAGGAAGCTGTCGTTGCCGTCGTCGTCGTGAAAATCTTCGTAGTACACCAGTTGGTGGCCGCCGCCGTCGGACAGCATTTCCTGATAGTCGGCCAGCGACAGCTTGAGCATCTTGGCCACTTCCGACTCGGTCGGCGGATGGCCCAGGCGCTGCTGCAGCGTGCTCATCGCGGTCTCGATCTTGCGCATGTTCTGGCGCATCGAGCGCGGCAGCCAGTCACTGTTGCGCAGCTCGTCGAGCATGGCGCCGCGGATGCGCAGCACGGCGTAGGTTTCGAACTGGGCGCCATGCGTTTCCTCGTAACGGCTGATGGCGTCGAGCAGGCCGATCATCCCGGCTTGCACCAGATCGTCGACTTCGACGCTGGGCGGCAGTTTCGCCTTCATGTGATGGGCCAGGCGCTTGACCAACGGCATATGCTCCGTCAGCAAAGAATCCTTGTCCGCTTTCCCTTTGACCGTGTACATAGCCTGTTTATTATTGATTAAGCGCTAAAATTGTCATGCTCCCTTAACGGAAAGATGGCGAGCCCGCCAGCGCGAAGCGCCCCGCCAGTTGACGAAACGCGACCGAAGCCCCGGCCAGCGGAAACGCATCGACCACCGCACGCCCCAAGCGTGCGGCGCGCTGCAGGTACTCATCCGCCGGCACCGATCCCATCGAAACGAGGTTCACCGCGAGGTATCGGCTGGCTGCCTGTGCCATGTTATCGTATACCACCTTTGCTTCCGATTCGGAAGCCCCGGTGACCACAATTCCAAACGGCCGCCGTCCCAGTTCCTGGTTCAGGCGCTTGATCATACTGTACGCGGCCTTGATCGAGGTAGCGCTATTCGACACCTGCACCACGATTTCCGAGCTGGCCATGACCGGCACCGGGAAGGCCACGCCGTCGAACTCGCCGTCGACGATGACGATGCCGGTCTGCTTGGCCAGCACATCGAAAGCCTTGGCCAGGCGGCGCGTCTCGTCCGGGCCGCTGCGCGGCACGCCGCGTGTCATCGACGCCACAGAGAACCCTTGCGGCACCTGATGGATCACCTGGTTGAGCGCGCACTCCTGGCGCGCCACGTTGAGCAGGCTGGCGCCGCCGTCCACGCCCAGGCGCGAGGCCACGCCGTGGGCGCTGGCGCAGGCGTCGACCAGCAGCACGTCGTTGCCGGCGCGCGCCAGCGAGGCGCCCAGGTTGACCAGCATGGCGCCCTTGTCGTCCTGCGGCGTGGCCGACAGGAAGGTGACGATGCGGGGCTGCGGCCCCGCCAGCATGCGGCGCAGGCCCTCCGCCTGGTCGAAATCGAAATTAGCCAAGGTGCACCTCGCGCATCGCTGGTTCGCCGTTGCTCATCAGCAGAGGCAGTTCGGCGTCCAGGTATTGGGTGTTGACGGCGTCGCGTTTCAACTTGAAAGCGCGGTCGATCAGGTAGGCCGGATCGGCCAGGTGCAGGTCTTCCGGCACGCGCTGGCCGTTCGACACGTAGAACAGATTGAGCTTCTGGCGGATCACCACGTCCAGCACGTTGCCGATGGCGGCCGCTTCATCGAGCTTGGTCATGATGCAGCCGGCCAGGCCGCTGCCTTGATAGGCGCGCACCACTTCGTTCAGCGTTTCCTGGGTGGCCGTCGCGTTCAGGCACAGCAGGCGCTTGACGTCGGAACCGGCGCCTTGCAGCATCGATACCTGCTCGGTCACCATCTGGTCGCGCTGGCTGACGCCGACCGTGTCGATCAACACCGTATGCTTGTTCTTCAGTTCCTTCAGCGCGATGCGCAGGTCGGCCTCGTCCTTCACCGAGTGCACCATCACGCCGAGGATCTTGCCGTAGATGCGCAGCTGCTCGTGGGCGCCGATACGATAGGCGTCGGTGGTGATCAGGGCCAGCTTGTCCGGGCCGTGGCGCATCACGCAGCGCGCGGCCAGCTTGGCGGTGCTGGTGGTCTTGCCGACGCCGGTCGGACCGACCAGCGCGAACACGCCGCCCTGCTCGATCAGCGCGTCTTCATTGGCCATGGTTTGCAGGTTGCGGGTCAGGACATTCTTGATCCAGCGCAGGCTGTCGGCGGCGTCGCGGTTGGCCGGCAGTTTTTCGATCAGGTAGCGCGCCAGGCTGGCCGAGAAACCGGCCGCCAGCATCTCGCGCAGCACGGCGGCCTTCTGCGGCTCGCGCGCTTGCGTGGTGCCCCAGGAGATCTCGGCCAGCTGGGTTTCCATCATGCCGCGCATGGCGCGGATTTCGCTCATCATGCCTTGCATTTCAGCGGCGGCGTTCTGCTTGGCGCTGGCGACGGCGGCGCTGACCATGGCGGCGATCTGTTCGGCATCGATCATGGCCTTGGCTGGCGCTGGCGCCGGCACTGCGGCTGCGGCTGCGGCCTTGGTGGCGCTGGCGAACGACGCATTGGAAGCCACCACGCGGCGCACCGGTTGCGCTGGCAGGGCGGCTGGCGCCGGGGTTGGCATATTCGATTCGAAGCGCGGTTCCATGCGCTGTTCCATGCGCGGCTCCAGACGCTGGTCGGCGCGGCCATATGGCGCGGCGGTGTTCAGGTCGAGCGACGGCGCCGGATCGGCCATCGGCGAGTGCGGCGCCGGCATGGCCAGCGAAGCGGCATCGTCGTTGGCCAGCGCGAGGATTTCAACGCCGCCATCGGCCTGGCGATTGGACAGGATCACGGCATCGGGACCGAGCGATTCGCGGACTTTGCGCAGCGCCTCGCGGGAAGTCGGTGCGGTAAATTTTTTGACGTTCATGGCCGGCTCTCAGGAGTCTAAGTCGAGCAGTGCGTCTTCCGGATGAGACGCCTTTACTCTGACAGTGCCATTATTGACGATGCACTTAGGAAACGATCCGACGAACAGGGGGGCAAATGGGCCGCATTTCGCCATTGCGGCCGAGACGGCTTAACTGCTGCGGAAAACCTCCTCCAGCGAAGTGGCGTCGACAAAGTTGCGCGCCCAGGCCGACAGCTGCGGCACATCCGCCCCGGCGATGCGCGCCAGCACCGGCGCATCCAGCGTGCCGAAGCGTTGGGTCAGCATCATCGTGAGCCCCTCGGCCCACCCTTCCTGCCTGCCTTCCTGCCTACCTTCTTTCCTGCCAATTTCCATTCCGATACGTTCGATAGAAGACAAATAAGTCATGGCCTTCCTCCTTTCAATCTGCAACATCCCGGACCGCAAGCGCGCCTCAAGTCCTTCCGGCAAGCGCATCATCCAGTCGATCACCCGGTACAAATTGATGATACGCTGCTTGTCCCAATCACGTTGATACAGAAGCTTGGTAAGCCGCCATTTGGCGATGCGCCGCCGATGCGCGTTCCCCTTGGTTTGCCGCGCCTGAAGGTGCGCCATCGTCACCAGCGCAAACGGATTCGGATGCGCCCGCAATTCGTCCATGCGCCCGGCAAAATCGCGCAGCTTCACGACCGGAAATTCGATCCTCATCTCGCAGCCCAGCAGGCGGTAGCCAAACGACCCAGGCCGCCAGCGCGCACCGCCGTCGGTCAGCAGCGCCAGGCTGGCGACCGGCCGCTGGTAGCGATCGTAGACACGATAATTGTAGACAAACATGCGCTCGGCAAACCGCGCATCGCGCCAGCCCTGCACCTCCAGATGCACCAGCACCCACTGCTCGCTGCCGTCATGCAGATACACGCTGACCAGCTTGTCGAGCAGGCGTTTGCCCAGCTCGGCATCGCGCGTCAGCGCGCCGAATTCCTGATCGAGAAAAGTATGCGGCCGCGACCAGTCGATCGCGGCGTGCGCAAGGGGAAAGTAGAACGCCATGAACTCCGGAAAGTGGTGCATGACCACTTCCTTCCACGGCGTATCGAAATCGTCGGCATCCATGCGAGCAGTCTAGGCCGCCCGCACGGATGCATCCGCGATCCGCTCAAACTTAGGCCGGCTGCTGGCCCACCAGCGCGGTCACGCGGATGGTCTTGGTCTCCGGGATCTCCGCATGCGACAGCACCTTCAACTGCGGCAAGGCGCGGCGCAGGAAGCGCGACAGCAAGGCCCGCAGCGGCCCTGGCACCAGCAACACCGGCGTCAGGCCCAGCGCCTCCTGCTGCTGCGCCGCCTGCTGCGCCTGCTGCGCGATGGTGTCGGCCAGGCCAGGCTCGATGCCCGCGCCGTCCGGCCCGCTGGCCGCCAGCGCCTGCATCAGCAGGCGTTCCAGGCGGTTATCCAGCGTCATCACCGACAGCTCGTTAGCACCCGGGAACAGCTGCTGCACGATGGCGCGGCCCAGCGAGATGCGCACCAGCGCGGTCAGGTCGTTCGGATCCTGCGTATGCACGGCATGCTCGGCCAGCGTCTCGATGATGGAGCGCATGTCGCGGATGTGCACGCCTTCCGCCAGCAGGTTCTGCAGCACCTTCTGCAAGGTCGACAGCGACACCATCTTCGGCACCAGGTCCTCCACCAGCTTGGGCGCATCCTTGCCCAGGTGATCCAGCAGCGACTGCACCTCGGCGCGGCCCAGCAGCTCCGACGCGTGCGTGGTGATCAGGTGGTTCAAATGCGTCGCCACCACCGTGCCGGCGTCGACCACCGTGTAACCCATGCCCTGCGCCTGGTCGCGCAGGTTGGCGTCAATCCAGGTGGCAGGCAGGCCGAAGGCCGGATCGGTGGTCACCAGTCCCGGCAAGGTGCCGCTGGCCATGCCCGGATTGATCGCCAGGAACTGGCCGTTGAACGCCTCGCCCGTGCCCACCTCCACGCCCTTGAGCGTGATGCGATAGGCCGAAGGCTTGAGCTCCAGGTTGTCGCGGATATGCACCGGCGGCGCCAGGAAACCCACCTCCTGCGCGAACTTCTTGCGGATGCCCTTGATGCGCTTGAGCAGCTCGCCGCCCTGTGTCTTGTCCACCAGCGGAATCAGGCGATAGCCCACCTCCAGGCCCAGCGTATCGACCGGCATGATGTCCTGCCAGCTGGCCTCTTCCTGCTCCGGCGCCGCGGCCGGCGACGCGGCAGCCGCTTCCGCAGCCGCCACCTCGGCGGTCTTGCCCGCTTCCACCTTGCGCGTCATCAGGTAGGCCGAACCGGCCAGCACGCTGGCCAGCAACAGGAACACCAGGTTGGGCATGCCCGGAATCAGCCCCATGCCGCCGATAATGGCGGCGGTGATGTACAGCACCTGCGGCTTGGCGAACAACTGCCCCACCACCTGGGTGCCGATGTCCTGCTCGCTGGCCACGCGCGACACCACGATACCGGCCGCAGTGGAAATCACCAGCGAAGGAATCTGCGCCACCAGGCCGTCACCGATGGCCAGCAAGGTGTAGTTCTTCAGCGCGTCGGCGAAGCTCAGGTCGTGCTGCAGCAGGCCGACCAGCAGGCCGCCGACCACGTTAATCACCGTCACCAGGATACCGGCCACGGCATCGCCGCGCACGTACTTGCTGGCACCGTCCATGGCGCCGTAGAATTCCGCCTCCTGCGCCACTTCGCTGCGGCGCTTGCGGGCATCGGCCTCGCCGATCAGGCCGGCGTTGAGGTCGGCGTCGATCGCCATCTGCTTGCCCGGCATCGCATCCAGGGCGAAACGCGCGCCCACCTCGGCGATACGGCCCGCACCCTTGGTCACCACGGTGAAGTTAATGATCGTCAAAATGATGAACACCACGATACCGACCGTGTAGTTACCGCCGATCAGGAAGTGGCCGAACGCCTCGATCACCTTGCCGGCCGCGTCGGCGCCGGTGTGGCCCTCGGTCAGCACCACGCGGGTCGAGGCCACGTTCAGCGACAGGCGCAGCATGGTCGACACCAGCAGGATGGTCGGGAAGGCCATGAAGTCCAGCGGCTTGACGGTGTACAGGCTGGTCAGCAGCACGATCACCGCCAGCGCGATATTGAAGCTGAAGAAGATGTCGAGCACGAAGGCCGGCAACGGCAGCACCATCATCGCCAGCAGCATGATGATCAGGATAGGCGCGGCCAGGCTGCTCTTGTTGCGGCTGTTGGCCAGGCCTTGCAGCCAGGGCGGCAGTTTCAGGTTGCTCAGGGCGTTCATGCGGGTGCTCCGTTATTCAAGTCGGGTTTCTTCTTTTGCGATGCGGGGTTGAGCGGATCGAGCTCAGGCGGCACATCGAGGGTCTTCGGTATATCCGGACGGTTGCCGCCGCCCTTGCTGAACAGGCGCAGCTGGAACACATAGGCCAGCACCTCGGCCACGGCCGAGTACAGCGCTTCCGGAATCTCGTCGCCGATCTCGGTGTGCTTGTGCAGCGCACGCGCCAGCGCCGGCGCTTCCAGCAGCGTCACCTTGTTCTCCTTGGCGATCTCGCGGATCTTGGCCGCCACCTCGTCGGTGCCCTTGGCCACCACCTTCGGCGCGCCGCGCATGCCGTCGCTGTACTTGAGCGCGACCGCGTAGTGGGTCGGGTTGGTCACCACCACGTCGGCGGTCGGCACGTCGGCCATCATGCGGCGCTTGGCCATCTCGCGCTGCA